>ENA-ORDA01000337-ORDA01000337.1-marine-metagenome-genome-assembly--contig:-NODE-337-length-49255-cov-4.985746_pt1 | contig 49255 bp, 48 predicted proteins | sample MGYA00237778_ERZ508506 | MGnify/ENA primary metagenome ERZ508506 (study PRJEB26177, sample SAMN06267891) | marine metagenome | isolation source: Monterey Bay, California, USA | place: Pacific...
GAGTCGCTTATGGTGATGCTGCAAAAATACTGGCCTGCGTCGACAGTATTGCTGAGCACGCACCCGATTACGCGTCTACGTTAGAGGAAGTAATTTCGTTACTGCATCAGCTCACCCTGGCTCAAATGGTTCCGGGCAGTCTGACTGGTGATACGTTGGAAGAAAATAAAATTCGAGAGCTGGCTGCGACACTTTCCTTAGACGAGACACAGCTGTTTTATCAGTTCGCCGTTAACGGACGCAGGGATTTACCGGTGGCTCCAGACCCGCGCATTGCACTGGAAATGACGCTGCTACGCATGATCGCCTTCAGACCGGCAGAGATGCCAGTGGCGGGCAGTGGCAGCGGCGGTGGTCCATCAGGAGTAGATCCCGCTAGAAAAAAGCCTGATCCACCGGCGCCGCCGGTGGTGAAAACAGCAAATGAAGCGGAGACTATCGCGATCAAGCCCGCTGCGGCTTTGCCAGTTTCTGGGGCGCTGGAACCGACAGGTGCAGCGGTAAATCTCCCGCCACTAACGGTTGCACCGCAAGTGACTACTGATGATGCGGCCGATTTACCCTCGCCCGAGTCATGGCCTGCTTTTTTTGATGAGTTAGGGCTCGTGGGAATAACGCAAAGCGTCGCGTTGCACTGTGAATTAGTGGCTATCAAAGGAAGGCGGCTTGAGTTTGTGATCGACAGCAACAATGCGTCCCTATTTCAGGAGAGGCAGGTATCTGCCCTCGAAATGGCGTTTAACCAGCTTCTGACATTGCCCGTTGAGGTCTCGATAGTGGCTGGGCAGGTGGGTGAATTAACGCCCTTCAGGTTGCGGCAAATACAGGCGGCCGAGCGCCAGCGCGAGGCAGAGCTCGCTTTGGAGCATGATCCCCAGCTAGCAGCGTTGCTGGCTGAGTTTGACGGTATGGTCGTAGATGGCAGTATCAGACCTAGGCAATAGAGGGCGGACAGCATGAAAATTGGTAACTTGATGAAGCAGGCTCAGCAAATGCAAGAGGGCTTTGCGAAAGCGCAGGAGAGCGTCAAAGCAGTCGAGGTCACCGGTGAGGCTGGAGCCGGTTTGGTGAAGGTGCGCATGAGGGGTGATATGGCGGTTTCGGGTGTTGAGGTTGATCCGTCCCTAATGCAAGAGCCCCGAGAAATATTAGAGGACTTGCTAGCCGCCGCGGTCAACGACGCGGTGCGTCGCGCGCAGGCAGCTGCGCAAGAATGTATGGCTTCGGTAACTGCGGGTATTAATCTTCCAGACGGCTTCAAGATGCCTATCTAGGGCATTTATAAATGAAGCTATCTCCGTCTATTAATGACCTCATAGAAGCTTTGCGCTGCCTCCCAGGGGTCGGCCCGAAGTCGGCGCAACGCATGACACTGCATTTGCTAGAGCGCGATCGGCAAGGGGCAGAAACTCTGTCGGGGGCACTGTCTCAGGCGCTTGAACGTGTGGGCCGCTGTAAATCCTGCAGAAATTTTACAGAGCTCGAGCTCTGTGAGCTGTGCTCCGATCCTCGTCGGGATCACACCTTGCTGTGCGTTGTTGAGGCGCCCGGAGATGTCATGGCACTTGAGCAAACCGCTAGTTTCCGAGGGCTCTATTTCGTACTTATGGGGCACCTGTCTCCAATCGATGGTATTGGTCCAGAGGATATTGGTCTCGATCGGTTGGAGGAGCGATTTAGGTCTGAGGCGATTAGGGAAGTGATCCTAGCCACTAATCCAACGGTGGAGGGAGAGGCCACAGCGTTTTATATTGCCCAGCGAGCGCAACAGGAGGATATAGCAGTTTCCAGAATTGCCCATGGCGTTCCCTTAGGCGGGGAACTTGAATACCTCGATGCTTCAACGCTTGCGCACGCACTGAGTGGCCGCACACCGCTACCGGGTGAGAGTTCGAAATGATTGAATTCCCAGATACCAGCTGTCGATGGGTGAGAGATACTACGGCGCTTAATGAGATGGTCGCCCTGATTTCTCAGGAGGCATTTGTGGCGGTGGATACCGAATTCAGACGCCGAGATACTTTTTATCCTGAAGTTGCCCTGATACAGCTTGCTGCTGCCGGGCAATGTTGGTTGCTTGATCCCTTAACGCTCGACGATACGCAACCACTGCAGAAGCTTTTTCGTCAAACAGACCTCATCAAAATTTTGCACAGTGCTAGTGAGGACTTGGAGGTTTTTGAGCGCTGGCTAGGTGTGCTTCCACGACCGATGATCGATACTCAGAAGGCTGCGGCTATGCTGGGCCTCGGCTTCGGTCTGAGCTACCGAGACCTAGTGCATGAGCTGTTGAGCATTGATGTCGCCAAAGACGAAACTCAGTCAGATTGGTTAGTGCGTCCATTAACCGACGCGCAATGCCATTACGCTATGCAGGACGTCACTTTTTTGGCGCAGTGCTGGCCCATACTTGAGGCGCGGGCTGAAGCCAGCGGTTATTTATCCTGGATTCTTGAGGAAAGTGCCGCAATGGTGACGGGTGGTCGAGGCCCCTTGGCAAAATTCAAATCGGCTTGGAAACTTAATTCTCAGCAGCTTGCCGTATTGCTGGATTTGATAGACTGGCGTGAGTCGAAGGCTCGCGATCGCAACCGACCACGCAATTGGATTTTGCACGATAAAGTAATCCTAGATCTTGCGAAAAGAATTCCCACCTCGATGCCACAGCTAGCGGCGGCTGATAGCATGCCTGCGGGTGTTGTGCGCAGAGAGGGTAAGCAGTTGATGACCCTTATTGAAAGTGCCAGTGAGCGAGGCTTGAGTGATCCGCCTGCGCCCATTCCGGCACCTTCTAATAGTCGGGTGCGCAAGCTTGCTAAGTCTTTGGCACCCGCCATGGCAGCATTGGCACTTGAATTAGGGATGAATGTGGAAATATTGATGCCTTCTAGGGAGCTTGAAATGCTCGCAAGCTTTGCCACCGGTGATGGCAGTGTGCCCCGTCCGGTACATTGGCAGGGCTGGCGTAAAGCGGCGGTTATCCAACCCTTAGAACTTGAGGCGCAGCGTTTGCTGGGAGAGCACCACGATGTTGGTTGAAGTGTTTCGCAGTTCGAGAAAAAAAGACACTTATCTTTATTTGCCCAGAGGCGCCAGTTTTGATGAGTTACCGGAGGTGCTTCGCCAAACATTTGGATCTCCTGAGTTGGCGCTGTCTCTGAATTTGACCTCTGAGCGCCAGTTGGCTCGTTATGATGCTGAAGAAGTTCTGAGCGCAATTTCAGAGCAAGGGTTCTTTTTGCAGTTGCCTCCGGGCTCCGGCGCTGAATCCACCGAGGTTGCTGATGCTCACTAGCCAATCCTATGTGGTCGCTATGCTTTGTTACACCGGTGCGGGCCTCATTTCCCTGGTGCTGATTCACCGATTTTGGTTGGCCCCGTTGCCCGATGGTTACAGGCGTTTGTTGACGGGTCTATTGGCTGCATTACTGTTGACGCCTGTAATGCCCGGTCCCGAGGCTGACTCCCTAGCGCCGGCACTGATTGTGGCGCTGTTTAATGCGGCATTTCTTGATGGCTGGTCTTCGGCACGTCATGCCGTGTGGGTATTACTGACAAGTAGCGCGGGCTGCATGATTTTGGCGGCCTTGTCATTTTGGCTTTTTCCATTGAAGCCTCGCTTATCGCGAGCTGAATATACATCCAAAGATCCATCTTCCGGCGTACAACCGGACAATTTCCAATCAACTCAACCCCGAGATATCTCATGAAATTTACAGGTACTGAACGTTACGTCGCCACCGATGACCTTCGAATGGCAGTTAATGCTGCCGTTAATCTTGAGCGCCCCTTGCTGATCAAAGGTGAGCCTGGCACGGGCAAGACTATGTTGGCTGAGGAAGTGGCCGCAGGCCTAGGTATGCGCCTCATCCAATGGCACATTAAATCGACAACCAAGGCACAACAGGGCCTTTATGAATACGACGCGGTGTCGCGTCTTCGGGATTCGCAGCTGGGTGATGGCAAAGTTCAGGACATCGCCAATTACATCAAAAAGGGCAAGTTGTGGGAGGCGTTTGACGCGGATGAGCAAGTGGTCTTGCTCATTGATGAGGTTGATAAGGCTGACATTGAATTTCCCAACGACCTGTTGGTAGAGCTTGATCGTATGGAATTCTTTGTTTACGAGACTGGCGAGACTATTAAAGCGAAGCAGCGGCCAATTATTATCATTACTTCTAATAACGAGAAAGAGCTGCCCGATGCGTTTTTGCGTCGCTGTTTCTTCCACTTCATCAACTTTCCTGACCGGGATACGATGCGCGAGATAATTGACGTGCATCATCCAAGTATTACTCAAGACCTTGTTGCTGAAGCGCTTGAGGTATTTTTTGAACTGCGATCGATCCCAGGGCTCAAGAAAAAGCCCTCTACCTCAGAGCTTATTGATTGGTTGAAGTTGTTAATGGCCGATGAAATTCCTGACGAGGTCCTAAAGAATAGAGATGCGTCTAAGGCGATCCCGCCACTGTATGGCGCGCTGCTGAAAAACGAGCAGGATGTGCAGCTGCTAGAGCGGCTGGCGTTTATGCATCGGCGAGAAACGCGTTAAGGGGCAGTTGCCATGTTGGTAAATTTTTTCCATGGTTTAAAGGATGCTGGCATCCCGGTGACGCCCCGGGAGCTTTTGGATTTGTTGTTGGCTATGAGGCGCAACCTTGCCTTCGCTGACATCGACGCCTTTTACAATTTGTCTCGAGCGGTGATGGTCAAAGATGAAAAATATTACGATCGCTTTGATCGCGCTTTTGGACTCCACTTTCGTGAGTTAGAGGGGCTAGATGATGTCATCGAAGCTTTAATTCCAGACGACTGGCTTCGATCAGAGTTTATTAAGCAGCTCTCTGATGAAGAGAAGGAAAAAATTGAATCTTTGGGTGGCCTGGAGAAATTGATTGAGACTTTCAAGGAGCGACTCGAAGAGCAGAAAAAAAAGCACAAGGGCGGCAATAAATGGATAGGCACTGAGGGAACATCTCCCTTTGGTAACGATGGGTATAACCCGGAAGGTATCCGCATTGGGGGTGAGGGTAAGAGTAAGCGCGCCGTTAAAGTTTGGGATCGACGCGATTTCAAAAACTATGACGATGGCGTTGAGCTGGGCACCCGTAACATTAAGGTTGCTCTGAGACGCTTACGAAAGTTTGCTCGCACAGGCGCGGCGGATGAACTCGATCTCGATGACACCATAAGCTCTACAGCGCGTAATGCTGGAATGCTCGACATCAAAATGGTTCCTGAGCGACATAATGCCGTTAAAGTGCTGTTGTTTCTTGATGTAGGTGGGTCAATGGACCCGCATATTAAAGTTTGTGAGGAGTTGTTCTCAGCGGCCCACACAGAATTTAAGCATCTCGAATATTTTTACTTTCACAACTTTGTTTACGAAAGCGTGTGGAAGAATAATATTCGGCGCCACAATCAGCGCACAGCAACCCTCGACTTGATGCACAAGTATGGTCATGACTACAAGGTAGTCATTGTGGGTGATGCGTCGATGTCACCCTATGAGATCGTTCAGCCTGGTGGTTCAGTAGAGCATTGGAATGAAGAGGCTGGGGAGTCATGGTTGCGTCGATTGAGAGATACCTACAGTAAGTGTGTGTGGCTCAATCCAGTGCCTAAAGATGAGTGGCAGTACACGCAATCGATTGGGATCACTAATCAACTAATGGAAGGGAATATGTTTCCGCTTACGCTGGGTGGGCTTGAAGATGCTATGGGTTCCCTCGCCAAGTAACGGCTGTTGGGTTGCCCTTGGTCTCGGCGGATTACCTGTGAGCGTTTGAAATTTATAAGGGTTTCAACTGGCGTCTTCATTGGCTAGTCAAGTGGTCGGTATAGGCCACCAATGACGCTGCTACTGCAACATTGAGAGACTCTACGCCCGAACCCATAGGGATGTGCAGTTTAATATCGGCGAGGTTAGAGACCTGCGAAGATACGCCGTCGCTTTCACCTCCCAAAACATACACGACGCTTTTTGCGGGACGATAAGTAAAGAGCGAGGTGGCACTATTACCTTCTAGCGTTGCAATGGCGGCACCGCCAATTTGTAGCTGCTCCAGCGCTGGGGCCAGACTATCGCAGGGTATGATGGGCGCTTTAAACACGATGCCCGCAGATGCTTTGATAACCAAAGGCCCCAACGTTGCCACCCCTTTTTTGGGGTAGAGGATGGCATCAATACCTCCCGCGACGGCGGATCTAATTATCATGCCCACATTTTGTGGGTTGGTAATGCCATCGAGAGCTAGAATGCGTAACGACGAGGTAGAGAGGGAGTCTTTGAGCTCATCGAAACTGCTGAACTTCTCGCACGTGATATCCAACGCTACGCCCTGATCTTGTTTGCCATTACGAGAAATGCGCGACAAGGTTTTTCGCGTGTGTTCTCTGACGTCTATTCCTCTGGCCTCTGATGCTTGCAGGATCCGTTTTGTTGCAGGGGATTTTTGATTGCTCGTTGCCCAATGCAACCTTAGACATGCGATAGTTGGGTCAGAAAGGGCCTCAAACACGGCGTTGCGCCCGTAAATGGTTAATATTTGATGGCGATTTTCTAAGCTTGAGCGATCGGACATAAAATTAAAGTTAACCAAGGAGTTGGGTTGAGTGACTAAGCCATTGCTATTTTACACGACCGCTGGCTGCCATTTATGTGAGCATGCAGAAAGTATCTTGCTGGCGGTCGGAGTGCCCTTTTCCGCTGTCGACATTGAGGAAGACCTTGCGCTAATTCAGCGTTACGGTATCAGAATACCCGTAGTAGCAGATGAGCAAGGACGCGAGCTGGGATGGCCTTTTGATGGTCAGGCACTTTCGCATTGGTTGAATCAAAACGCCTAGGAGGGCTCCTCCGGTTGGTCAACATGCACCGCCAATACATCACAACCGGCGTGGTGTAACACACCATCCGTGGTCGAGCCTAAAAGTAGGGCGAGCCCATAACGTGCATGTCGTCCCACAGCGATCACGTCGACATGGAGGCGTTTTGCAGCGCTAGCGATCTCGGCCTCAGGATGGCCGATGACCAGATGTCTTTGTAATTCTGGAACACCGTAGTGTTGACAGTAATTCGTTAGCTGCTCGGAAGCCTGCTCGTAGATTTCATCTTGGATGGTAGAGAGGTCCATGGGGATGTCAGCGCCGTAGCTGATATTGATGGGCTCCACGACATGGAGCACGTGTAGCTCCGACCCTGAATCATCCATAATGCCTTTAGCCGCGGTCAACAAACGGTCTGTCGTTGCACCCAAATCGACTGCCACAAGAATTTTTTGATATGCCATAACCCAATTCTCGATAAATCGCGCTCTCTGGCGCCTTTGGTTTATTCTGACAATCTAGCATAGGGATGCCTCCGAAGTGGTCTACATAATTATTTTTATTACCATCGCCGCGGCGCTAGGGCCGTTGTTGAGTGTATTGCCCAGCAAACACCAACGGGCAGTGGTGGGTTTTCGTGAGCGGGCGCGAAAGGCGGGAGTTCTGGTGCAACTGCGCGAGCCGAAAAACATCCCGGCACGGTTACAGCGAGCCTCCGATGAATCTCTTGTTTGCTACAGCCGAAGGCTTGATGTCGCGATTCGAGGTCTAGAGCCTGAGTTGTGGGTGCGCTCCAAAGTCGGTTGGGAGTCTCGTAGCGGCGATCCGGTATCTGCTGTCATCACGGCTGTAACAGAGCACATTGAAGTGATATTTCTCAGTGACGAGGATATACAGGTGTTTTGGGACGAGAGAGGCGGAGAGGGCGCCTACTGTCAGGTCGAAAAGCTTATTGAGTCGGGGGTTGCGGGCAGTTTGAAGGCAGACTGATACGGGATTTAATCGGCGTTTTGGCGGATGAAATTGAAACAACTCTGGTTTCACCCTTGACCTCAGGGTAACTCGCACCGTATATATGCGCTCCTTCAGCTGCGGATTCATGAAGGAAATCTGCGCGCTCAAGGATGCGAAGCCGTTATCTATGCCAAAATCTCTAGTCATTGTCGAATCGCCCGCTAAGGCGAAAACGATTAACAAATACCTAGGCAACGATTTTATCGTCAAGTCCAGTGTCGGGCACATCCGTGATTTGCCCACATCAGGTAGCGCGACATCCTCAGATCCGAAGGAGCGGGCTGCTCAGGCGGCACTGACTCGAAAAATGGCCCCAGAGGCAAAGAAGCGCTATCAAGATAAAAAGAAGCGCGAACAACTTGTCCGTCGCATGGGGATCGACCCCGATCACGATTGGAATGCGCGTTATGAGGTGCTCCCCGGCAAGGAAAAGGTTGTTTCTGAGTTGCGCCGGCTGGCTGAAAAGTCTGATGCAATTTATCTCGCGACTGACCTTGATAGAGAGGGAGAGGCGATTGCCTGGCACCTAAGAGAGGCGATTGGGGGCGATGAGAGTCGTTATCAGCGCGTCGTTTTCAACGAAATCACTAAGAAAGCTATTCAGGAGGCTTTCCAAAAACCCACGGAGTTGGATACCAATCGAGTCAATGCTCAGCAGGCGCGGCGATTTCTAGATCGCGTTGTGGGCTTCGAGGTATCGCCTTTGCTGTGGGCTAAAGTAGCTCGAGGGCTGTCTGCTGGGCGCGTTCAGTCGGTCGCGGTAAGGCTTGTGGTCGAGCGCGAGCGAGAAATTCGAGCTTTTGTTCCCGATGAGTATTGGGAAGTTCATGCGAATTTGTTGCCAGAGGGTTTCGAGGCTGTTCGCTTTGAAGTTAAGTACCGCGCCGGGGCAAAGTTTGCGCCTAAAACTGAAACTGAGGCTATGACGGCAGTGGCGGCTCTAGAGGCTGCCACTTTCGAAGTGAGCAATCTGGAAGCGCGTAAGACTAGCAGCAAGCCCGGCGCGCCCTTTATCACCTCAACATTGCAACAGTCTGCTAGTACGCGCCTTGGGTTTAGCGTTAAGAAAACCATGACGTTAGCTCAGCGACTATATGAGGCGGGCTACATTACCTACATGCGGACCGATTCTACGAACCTTAGCAATGATGCAGTTGCTGCTTGTCGGCAATACATCGATAAAAACTATTCTGGGGATTATCTTCCCGAGGCGCCGCTACGTTACTCGTCTAAAGAAGGTGCGCAGGAAGCTCACGAAGCGATTCGCCCGTCAGACGTAAGAGTCACTCAAAATGATCTGCAGGGTATGGAGCGTGACGCGGAGCGCCTGTATGAGCTGATTTGGCGTCAGTTCGTGGCCTGCCAGATGACCCCCGCACGTTACCGTTCGACAACAGTAACGGTTGCTGCGGCTGACTATGGGCTCACTGCAAGAGGGCGCGTTGTTGAATTTGATGGGTTTACCCGTGTTCAAGCGCCCATGTCGCGTAAAGGCGATGATGCCGAGTTGCCCGCTTTGACGGTTGGCGAGACATTGAAGCTCCAGCAGGTAGACCCCAAGCAGCACTTCACCAAGCCGCCGGCAAGATACGGTGAGGCCAGTTTGGTTCGAGAGATGGAAAAGCGCAGTATTGGCCGGCCTTCAACCTATGCCGCGATCATTTCTACGATCCAAGACCGCGGCTACGTTCGCCTCGAGAATCGACGTCTTTATGCTGAGAAGATGGGAGACATTGTCACCCAGCGACTGCAGGCGTCTTTCGCAGATTTACTTGATTATGGTTTTACCGCTTCAATGGAAGCCAACCTCGATGACGTTGCTGATGGACGCTTGAACTGGAAGGATTTGCTCAACGACTTCTACGGTGATTTTCGGGGAAAGCTAGATCAAGCGGGCTCACCAGATCCAGGTGGCATGCAGCTGAATGATCCAACACCGACGGGGATACCCTGCGGTACATGCGATCGCCCTATGCAAATTAGGACGGCGAGTACCGGAGTATTTTTAGGGTGCTCTGGCTACAGCTTGCCGCCCAAAGAGCGCTGCAAAAGCACGCTTAATTTGACTTCCGGTGATGAGGCGATCAGTGCCGACGCTGATGACGAGGCCGAGTCTCGGTTGTTGCTTCAAAAGCGACGCTGTGGGCTCTGCAATACCGCTATGGACAGCTACCTCATTGATGAGGAGCGAAAATTACATGTTTGTGGCAACAATCCCGACTGCTCTGGTTATGAGGTTGAAAACGGGAAATTCCGAATAAAGGGCTACGATGGCCCGACCATTGAGTGCGATAAGTGCGCGGCAGACATGCAGCTCAAGACCGGTCGATTTGGCAAGTACTTTGGCTGCACTAATGCGGAGTGTAAGAACACGCGCAAGCTATTGCGCAGTGGTGAAGCGGCGCCTCCGAAAATGGATCCCGTACCAATGCCGGAGCTCGATTGTATCAAGGTTGAGGATCACTACATTTTGAGAGACGGAGCATCAGGTTTGTTCCTGGCTGCCAGTAAGTTTCCTAAAAATCGTGAAACGCGCCCCCCATTCGTTGACGAGCTTTTGCCGCATCAAGGCGAGATAGATCCAAAATACCATTTTTTATTCGATGCACCTCTTACTGACGATGCGGGCAATCGAAGCCAGATTCGCTACAGCCGCAAGACCAAAGAACAATATGTCATGACTGATGTTGATGGTAAGGCGACCGGCTGGAAGGCATTTTTTGACAATGGAGCTTGGCAAGTCTCGGGAACGGCTAAGGCACCAAAAAAGAAAGCAGCGCCCAAGAAAAAAGCCAAGGCTAAGAAAAAGGCTGTGGCTAAAAAAACTCCGGCCACCAAACGAGCAAGTCTCGCCGGTGACGGTTCCAAGCCATTATCTGAGGGCTAAGTTGCTTGAGCAGTGCTTCGGGGTTAGCCAATCATTCGCTCTATATGGCAAGGCTGCTGCTAAGCGCATGGAGCGAACAGCTCAGCCTCAAGCGAATTGATAGCAATATTCTTGAAGCGGCCTTTGGTCCTGCTGTTCGATTGCACTTGCTGAACGCTTACGGATGGTTCTTGCTTGCTGTGGTTCGACTGACACCGCTCCCAGAGCAGCCTCCCCACAGCACATTAGATTTGCCAAAGCTGGGTCTGGGTATCGCTGAACCCAGTGAGATTGCGGAGTACCGTGAACTAGAACGACACGGCTGGCTCGCTGTATTACAGGCCGTGCCTGAGCGGGGTGTTGAGAGGCCCTTGCCCCCTGGACGCCTAGCATCGACCGTAGGCAGGCCCCAAGCAGATGATTATCTGTCTAGCTGTCGAGAACTTGAGGCACTTATCAGTCGTATGAGCAGTGGCCTAGACGAATGTTGATCAGAACTACAAAATCAGGAGCAAGCGGGTGGTATGGAGGTTCTTGGACTGCTAAAATTCAAGCTCGGCCATATGGTTAAGGACAGCACATGACTACTGCTCTGTTGGAAATTGTTGATCTGGGTGATGGCGAAATCGTGCTGCAGCGTGCCGAAGAGGAGGGGGTTGAGCCCCTAGTCAGTATTCAGTTTTCTGCAGAGGCTTCAGCCTATCTCATGGAAAATAATCTTGAGGTGGCAAAAGCCATGATCCAAGCTGGTATTCAAGCTGCGGCTCGTCTAGCTGAGATGAGCAGTGTGGAAGTCGATGCTGAAGCTGCGGAATCGAAGAAAGCTGCTGGAGGACGCACTGTCCATTGAACCGGTAGATCGAACTGGTAGATCGAAGACATAGATCCCGACGGTTAGTCGTCCAACAGGGCGTCACTCAACCTAGAGCCCATCTCGATGCCCCGCCCATAAGTCCAACGCCTAGCGTTTAGCGTCGAAGCACACCAACACTGACCCCTTCAATGGCAAATGCCTGGGTCGCTAAGTCAACTTTTATAGGCGCGTAGTCTTCGTTTTCTGCGAGTAGCATAACGTGTTGGCTATTGGGTCGGTGCAGTCTTTTCACGGTCACTTCATCATCAATGCGCGCCACTACAATTTGCTGTTCAGCGGCAACGGGGGTGCTGTGCACTGCAAGCAGGTCGCCGTCAAGAATTCCAGCGTTGATCATACTGTCACCGGATACCCGCAGTAAGTAATCTGCCCTAGGGCTGAAGAAATGCGAGGGAATACTGCAGCGCTCTTCTATGTGCTCCTGAGCTAGGATTGGTGAACCTGCGGCGACCCGGCCCACGACGGCGAGTCCTGTTGGTTGGGTATCTGCGAGACGGATGCCCCTTGAAGCGCCGGCGATCATCTCAATTGCACCTTTGCGGGCTAAGGCCTTGAGGTGCTCCTCGGCGGCATTGGCGCTTTTGAAGCTGAGCTCACGCGCAATTTCTGCTCGAGTTGGGGGGTAGCCGGTGTCGTCTATACAGCGCTTGATAACGTCAAGGACCTGTTCTTGGCGAGCGGTTAGCTTGAGCATAGAGGCTCTCCTGGGGCTGGTTTTATGTACAGGCTGTCATTATATACAGTAATTATAAGAGTGTCACCCAGAGGTTGTCGCGCGTATTTTTAGCGTAGCCTTTACTCTCTGCTGTGAGTTAGCATCACGCTTTCTCCAATGATGCCTACTTAAACTATGGACGTGTCTGCTCAGGTTCTCGCCCAAGAACTAGCGCCTTTCGCCGCCCACCTTAACTTGCCTGTCGCAGCCTTGGTGCTAGCGATGCTGTTGGTTCTGGGGCTATTAGGTCATCTCTTAATTACCCGGCTTCTTGGCCAGTTACAGCGCTCTGCTGAGCGTTCCGCGATGCGCTGGGATAACGTCCTCACAGACGCCCTCATGCGCCCTAGTAAATGGGCTATTTGGTTGCTTGTTGTTTACCTATCTTTGGGGTTGTTTGAAGGCGCAGATCAACTTAGGACGCTGGTGAGGCAGGCTGCCGATACTGCGCTCATTTTACTTTTGGCGTGGATAGCCCAGCGAGCGCTTAAGGGTGCTGAGGCAGAATTGCTGAGTGAACACCGAGGAAAACGGCAGTCAGATGATCGTGCGACGATACGCGCCTCCCTAAGACTGATCCGCATTAGTGTTGGCATTGTTGTTTTACTGATGGTTCTCCAGTCCCTGGGAGTGTCTGTGTCGGGGTTGCTAGCTTTTGGGGGTATTGGTGGAATTGCCGTCGGTTTTGCTGCGAGGGATTTACTGGCTAACTTTTTGGGAGGGCTCAGCATCTACCTCGATCGCCCCTTCACGGTTGGCGACTGGATTCGCTCTCCAGATAGGGAGATTGAGGGGACAGTTGAGGATATCGGTTGGCGGATGACCCGCATCCGGACATTTGATCAGCGGCCGCTCTACATTCCTAATTCGATTTTCTCTAGCGTTGCGGTGGAAAATCCATCTCGCATGAACAATCGACGGATTTACGAAACGATCGGTATCCGTTACGACGACGTGGCTGTCATGGGTAGGATTGTTGCAGATGTTAAAGCGATGCTCGAGTCCCATGAAGCGATAGATTTGAGTCGAACACTCATGGTTAATTTTGTGGCTTGCGGCCCGTCTTCCCTCGATTTTTTCATATACGCATTCACCAAAACCACTGACTGGGCAACATTTCATGCCATCAAGCAGGAGGTCTTGCTTCAGGTCTTGTCAATTATCTCTGCGCAAGGAGCGGAGGTTGCATTCCCTACACGCACGCTACTTTTAGACAGCGAGCCTGATCTTTCTGGGGCAGGCCCTCAGGAGCCTAAGGCCTAGCGCAGAGATTGCTTATTAGGCGGCACCTGACTTACCGGCGCTGCGATTGAGTCAGCGGCAGCGCTTTGCGCCGCTTCAATAGCAGCCTCAAGCTCTTCGCGCTCACGATCCGCAGCGCCTATTTGGTAAACCTCACCCCAGGTTAGCTCTTGCCAGGTTGCAATAATCTTGAGTACTGGATGATCGAAATAGCGAATGGAGCCTTCAGACACCGACCGAGTATCGGCTACGTGAATGAAGTGACGCCAAGGCCATGTCTCAGGGGGCGAGAAGTTGTTTTGGTCGTTTGCCTCTGGTGTGAGCTCTCGAAAAAATCCTGTCGTGGGGTCTACGAACTCGATCAAGGGTAGCCCGGCGTCTAGATGCGTTTCGATGGCTTTGAACGTCGCTTGTCGTTTTGCGACCGTTGCCCCTGGCAAGGGAAGTAATGACGTCTCGTCCCGCCACAGTCGTTGTGGAGGAGCCATGGGCGGAGGCGTCATGTAAAAGCCTTCTGGCAGGTAAGCGGCTTGGGTATTCCACCAAAAATTTACCCCGATTTTTAGCGTATCTCCAGTGCGAATTTGTACAAAGCCCTGAAGCTGAGGCCACTCTGGATCGTCCCCTGAGTTGTCAAAGACAATGGGTAGGTTGGCAACCTCGGGAGCCTGTAACCAGGAGGTGCTCAGCGCCAGTCGGTCGGGATTGCTTCGGACCAATTGATCAAGCCCCTGGGACAGCAATTGTACGGGTTGGACTGTAAAACTCTTTGGTAATACCGGTAGGGGTGTTGTGGGCTCCGCAGTATCTTCCTCGGCAAGATCCAGACCATCCGCGGAAGGCGGTGCTGAGTTGTCAGGGATGTCTGTCACTGATGGGTCATTAAAAGCGGACAGCCAATCCGCTCCGGCATTTGCAGGTTTGTCAGGAGCCTCGATCATCTCCAGCGCAATGGGCTCAGGATTTTCGGCTGGTTCAGGTGGCGGTGAAGCTTGGTCGATGGACGCTGGGATATCATCACTGCTACTCGAATTTTGCCCCATGTTTTGCATGATTTCTTGCTGCTGCGCCGCTAGAGCGTCGGCTTTCGCTTTGGCCACGATCTGCTGAGGGTCGGGAATAAGTAGCGTGATTGAGCCATCAGGCTCGGAAATAATCTCAGATTGGGGATATTTCCCCGACAATGCCTTCAACACTTGGCCGTCTTCTAGGCGACGATGGCTGTTGGGATACTGGGTCGTAGGGTAGGGTGGCCATGCTTCCGAGGCGATCACTTCACTACTATCGTCTACCAACACGGCGAGCTCAATACGTAGCCATCCTGAGCCTTGATTTGGGTCAAGAGAATCAGGGACGTTGACGGGAATCAGCGCCGTATCTTGTCCAGCAGCGATGCAGCTGACCATTAGCAGGCTAAGCACCCACTTTGGGTTTTGCTGACCTTTCATGATGTCTCCTGATCAAGTTTCTCGAGTAGGCTTTCGATGAAGCTTTGTCGTTCAGGCAGCTCGGGTAATTCACAACTAAATCGCAGTTTGTTGGAACCCGCGAGCCCGTAGGTTTTAGGATCGCCTTGTACAAGTTTAACCAGTGTCATGGGTTCAACCTGAGTCTTGTCGGTGAACGCGATGCTACCACCCCCGTCACCAACTTCAATTTCAGCAATGCCCAATCGTTGTGCACGTACTCTGATTGCCGCCTGCGTAAACAGATTTTTGGTGGCGTCGGGTAGTAAACCAAAGCGGTCTATCATTTCTACCTGAATTTCACGTAGCGCTTCATGGGTCATCGACGCGGCAATGCGTTTATACAGTACTAGCCGAGATGTGATGTCGGGCAGGTAGTCGTCGGGAATGAGAGCGGGTATGTGTAATTTTACCTCTGTGCCACTGTCCAGCGGCCCGTCAACATCTGGAATTTCACCTCGTTTAAGCGCTCGAACTGCGTTGTTAAGCATGTCGAGATACAGTCCGAATCCAACGCTGTGTATTTGGCCTGACTGTTCGTCCCCAAGTAGCTCACCTGCGCCGCGTATTTCCAAGTCGTGGGTCGCCAGCAAATAACCTGCACCTAGCGCGCCAGCAGCCTCGATGGCTTCCAGACGTTTTTCAGCATCAGAGGTCATAGTCGATCGAGGTGGACAAAGAAGATAGGCATAAGCCTGGTGATGAGAGCGTCCAACGCGGCCCCTGAGCTGGTGAAGTTGCGCCAACCCAAACTTATCAGCGCGGTCAATAATAATCGTGTTGGCGTTAGGTATGTCTATGCCTGTTTCGATGATCGTACTGCACACTAAGATGTGATGGCGCAGGTGGTAAAAGTCGGTCATGACACCCTCAAGTGCCGTTTCGCGTAATTGCCCGTGCCCAACGCCAACCGAGAGGTTGGGTAACATTTCTCGAAGACGACTTGCGGTTTCTTCGATCGTTTTGACCTCATTGTGTAAGTAATAAACCTGCCCGCCCCGCAGGGTTTCTCGCAGGATGGCTTCCTTGACCAGAGAGATGGAGTGTTCCCGAACAAAGGTTTTGATCGACAAGCGACGAGCTGGAGGCGTCGCGATAATAGATAGGTCGCGTAGTCCGCCTAGGGCCATATTGAGGGTCCTGGGAATGGGGGTTGCTGTCATGGTCAAAATATCAACTTGGGCACGCAGCGCCTTGATCGCCTCTTTTTGCTTAACACCAAAGCGGTGCTCTTCATCAATCACCAAGAGTCCTAGGTCCTCAAAGGCAAAAGTGCTTTGTAAAAGTTTATGAGTGCCAATCAGTAAGTCGACGTCTCCTGATGCCACGCGTTTTTGAACGCTAGCGATATCGCTATTGGACTGAAATCTAGAGACGACCTCGACCTTTACTGGCCAATCAGCAAACCGATCTCGAAAGCTGTTGTAATGCTGTTGGGCAAGCAGGGTGGTGGGAACCAGTATGGCCACCTGCTTGTTGTTCTGTATGGCAATAAAAGCTGCTCGCATAGCTACTTCGGTTTTTCCAAAACCGACGTCACCGCAGACTAGGCGATCCATAACCTTGGTCGCACACATGTCAGCGCGAACAGCTTCAATAGCCGCGCTTTGATCTGGGGTTTCTTCAAAAGGGAACTCCTCTGAAAACCGCTGCCAGGCGGTTTCGTCGAGCTCACACTGAAACCCTTGTCTGGCCTCTCGGCGAGCGTAGACTTCAAGGAGTTGCGCGGCGACGTCATTGGCCTTCTCTCGGGCTCTGCGCCGCGCCTTCTCCCATTGCTCGCTGCCTAGTCGGTGTAGAGGCGCTGTATCGGGGTCAGCCCCGGTGTAGCGCGCAATTAGATGCAGCGAGCCAACGGGGACATAAAGTTTGTCAGCATCTGCGTACTGCAGCAGTAAAAATTCTGCCGGTGCACCGTCAATCTCCAGAGATTGCAGTCCCATATAACGGCCAACACCATGCTGCAGGTGAACAACCGGTACACCGGGCCGTAATTCGGTGAGATCCCGAACAATGGCATCTGCATTGTTTTCTTCAACTGTGCGACGACGCCTTCGCTGAGCGACCCGTGCGCCAAAAATCTGGTTTTCAACGATGAGTGTCGGTTGGCCCGTGCCTTGGTACAACCCTCGGTCGACCGGAGCCACGGTGATGCCTAGAGAAATACCCTGCGCGATGAACTCGGGCCATTCGGCAACAGGTTCTGGGTGAAGCCCTAACTCATTTAGGCCCTCAAGAAGTACCTCTCGTCGACCGGGAGATTCTGCACACAGCAAGACAGGTCCTTCATGTTTTTCGATAAATGCTGCCAGCCGTTCAAGTGCGGTGGCGCCCTGATACGTATCGTTAAGATTAGGTGGAGGCAGTAATCCGGTTTTCTGATGAACCGGAGCATCTTGTTCCGTACGAAGTTCGAGTACGGCATATTTGCTGAGATCTTCGTATAGCACTTCTGTCGGAATGAAAACTTCGGAAGGGGGGAGTAGTGGTCGTCGCACATCAACGCCATATTCGGTATGCCGAGAAGTGATTTCGGTCCAAAATTGGCTTGCGGCCTGATAATGATCGCCAAGGGTTATGAGGGCCGCATGATCGGGTATGTAATCAAAAACTGTTCCGCAGCTGTCAAAAAAAAGCGGGAGAAAATACTCGGCGCCACCAGGTACCCGACCGGCACAAATTTCGTTAAACAACGGGCAGGCCTCGGGGTCGCCATCAAACTTTCGATACCAGTTCAATTTGAAACGTCTTATGCCTTCTTCCGTGAGGGGAAATTCTCGAGCCGGCAATAATCGAATTGACTCGACTTTGCTAATTGTGCGCTGATTTTCTGGATCAAAGGTGCGCAAACTTTCAATTTCAGCGTCGAAAAGATCGATGCGGTAGGGTACCTGGCTACCCATAGGGAAGATGTCGAGCAGTGAACCTCGCACAGCATACTCACCGTGCTCATAGACCGTATCGACAGCGCGATAGCCATTTAGGGTGAGGTTGTGAATGAGGGTTTTACTATCAAGAGCCTGTCCGACATCAAGTACTAAGCTGTTCCCCGCCACGTAGTGAACCGGCGGTGTTCGTTGCATGAGGGTGGTAATTGGAACAATGAGTATTCCCGCTGTTATGTCTTTTAGCTGATGAAAGGTGCTTAGGCGCTCGGAGACGATATCTTGGTGGGGTGAAAAGTTGTCGTACGGCAAAGTCTCCCAGTCAGGGAGCGTAAGAACATTAAGGTCAGCAGCGCTAAAAAGCGGTAGTTCACGCTCCAGTGCGGCCGCACTTGCAGAGCTGGGCACGACAACAACCAACAGCGCTTGTTGCTCTGCGAGCTCTGCAACGGCCATAGCGGTGGCTGTACCCGGACAGGGTCCCAACGCAGAGCGAGATCCCGGCTTTGCTGGCCAGGGAGTAGAAGCGGCAAGTGTGGAAAACATTCAGTGTCCGTAGAAAGGGTTGATCAATGTAAAAATGCCCAATTGGCGTCATTCTCTGGGCAAGCTGCCCGCAATTACTTGCGGCCGAGCCTACGTTGGTCGGATAATAACCCAATACCCACCTTGTATTCCGGATTTCAGGAGTTTCCCGTGACTGACCAGCGCAAACGCGAGCGCCCAGACAATTATTTTTCAGATTGGAAAGAACGGGAGGCTTTGGCTGAGGCAATGATCCCTCAGGTGGGCGCATTGGCCCGGGAGCAAAACGTCAAATGCTACATCTACGGGCGCTCCTTGGTGAATCAATCTGTCCTGGACATCATGAAAAGCCACCGATATGTCCGGCAAGTTGAGCACAATGAGCTTTCCGAGTTTGAAACGGCGCCCGTACTCGAGGCAATGCGTGAGATGCAACTGGGCCCGAGCCATATTGATGTGGGTAGGTTGGCCGTAGAGTTCTTCGACAAAGCTCAGGGCGAGGGCATGACTCTGGAGGAATATGTCGCTCAGCAACTCGACTTCCTCGTAAAGTCGACCCAGCGGCCAGTAGAAAAGCCGGTAGACATTGTGCTGTACGGATTTGGACGTATCGGCCGTCTCATGGCGCGAATTCTGATCAACAAAACCGATGGTGGAGATAGTTTGCGTTTGCGCGCCGTTGTCGTACGTCGTGGAAGTGCCGAAAATGACTTGGTCAAACGTGCCAGCCTGCTGCGTAGAGATTCAGTGCATGGTGCATTTCAGGGCACCATAAGGGTCGATGAGGATCGTCAGTCTTTTGTCGCAAATGGTAATGAGATTAAAGTGATCTATGCCGATCGTCCTGAAGACGTCGATTACACGGCACATGGCATCAACGACTGCATTGTTATCGACAATACCGGCGTGTGGCGTGACGACGAGGCATTGTCCCGTCACTTGCAAGGTAAAGGGGTCTCGAAGGTTATTTTGACCGCACCGGGTAAGGGGCAGCTGAAAAATATCGTAGCGGGTATCAATGACCATGACATCGCTCCCAGTGATCGTCTTATTTCAGCTGCGTCATGCACCACCAATGCGATCGCACCACCGTTGAAGGCGATTGATGATGAATTTGGTATCGTCAGCGGTCATGTCGAAACGGTTCACGCCTACACGAACGACCAAAACTTGATTGATAATTATCACAAAGCCGACCGCCGGGGTCGCTCTGCACCATTAAATATGGTGATAACAGAAACGGGTGCAGCGAAGGCAGTTGCCAAAGTTTTGCCGCAAATGCAGGGAAAACTAACTGGCAACGCTATCCGCGTGCCAACGCCTAACGTTTCGATGGCAATTCTCAACCTAACCCTCAAGAAAGAGACGACCGTTGAGGAATTAAACGAATTCATGCGCAATACGGCACTGCACTCGACAATGCGCAAACAGATCAATTTTTCAGCGTCGCCCGAAGTTGTCTCTTCAGATTTTGTGGGATCCAGAGCGGCCTGTGTCTTTGACGCGCAAGCGACTATTGTTAACGGCGCACACGTGGTTTGTTACCTGTGGTACGACAATGAATACGGTTACAGTTGCCAGGTTTACAGGGTCCTTGAAAAAATGGCAGGCATCAGCTATCTGACCTATCCAATGGGTGATTCTGGCACGCTTTGAGTTGTCTTGGAGTTTGTGAGGGCGTCCGGTACAATTGCGGCGCCGTCTAGGGGTTGCCGCAGGCACCCCTTAGGCGATCAAAGTTGTAAAGATGTTCGGGCGTGCAAAGCGCCCGGCACGAGAAGTTGACTCGGGGGAGGCTCAACGACTCGTTTCGTGCCGCTAGGCGCTGAGTTACTGCTCCCCGAAAGCGTGCCCCGAGCCCCGGGTGCAGACGAGTAGACACAAGCGGAAGCGCACATGATCAAAATTCGACGCGGCATAGATATACCACTCGCTGGCGCAGCAGATTCCAACATTGATTCCTCTCTAAACGTAAGAAACGTTGCGCTGGTCGGTGCTGATTACGAGGGGATGAAACCCACGATGGCCGTGTCCGAGGGCGATACGGTTCGCAAGGGTCAAATCATTTTCAGCGATAAAAAGACCCTGGGCATCAATTTTACAGCTCCCGCATCGGGTAAGGTTGTGGCACTTAATCGTGGTGCTCGCAGAGTGTTCCAGTCGCTGGTTATTGAAATTGATGACAGCTTGGAGCCGGTAGACTTCGGCGCACATAGTCTCCAAGAGGCGCGGGCGCTTTCCGGTGAAGCTATCCGTAACCAGCTCATTTCAAGCGGTCAATGGACGGCACTGCGCGCGAGGCCTTATGGCAAGGTGGCTGATCCGGAAAGCCAACCCGCCGGGCTTTTCATAACAGCGATTGATACTCACCCACTGGCGCCCGATCCTGCGGCGATTATCGCTGAGCATGCTGAAGCGTTTACCTTGGGGCAGGATCTTCTCGCTGAGATGGCAAATTGCTCGACCTACCTGTGTACAGCACCTGGCACGGATATTCCAAAGGGCGAACACGCTCGAGTAGAGCTGGCAGAATTTTCGGGACCGCATCCGGCTGGATTGGCTGGCACCCACATTCATTTTTTAATGGGCGCGTCCCTTGGGAAAATTGCCTGGACAGTGGGCTACCAAGACGTCATAGCTGTGGGTTATTTATTCTTAAAGGGCGAACTTTACACTGACAGGGTAGTGGCTCTGGCTGGTCCCGAGGTTGAGCGCCCTCGTCTTATACGAACTCGAGTAGGTGCAGATTTGCAGGCACTCACAGCAGGAGAATTGGCGGCTGGAGACGTGCGGGTTATTTCCGGCTCCGTGCTTGGGGGACGAACCGTGCAATCTGATAGTGCCTATTTGGGCCGCTATCACAATCAGGTAACAGCGCTCGCTGAGGGTCGCGATCGAGACTTTATGGGGTGGTTGTCCCCTGGCTCGGGCAAGCATTCGGTCATGGGTATTTATCTATCGAGTTGGTTCGGGATGAAGCCAAGTGCCATGACGACGAATACCAACGGATCGGAGCGCGCAATGGTGCCAGTGGGTAACTATGAGCGCGTAATGCCCCTCGATATTTTACCGACTCAGCTGCTTAGGGCTTTGCTGGTTGGTGATACCGAAACGGCACAAGCGTTGGGCTGCCTAGAACTTGATGAAGAAGACTTAGCGCTGTGCACCTATGTGTGCCCCGGCAAATATGAGTACGGACCGATACTGCGCGACAATTTAACGCGCATAGAGAAGGAGGGATAACCTATGGGGTTGCGCAGCACTCTCGACAATCTCGAGCCCCACTTTAAGCCAGGGGGACGTTACGAAAAATGGTATGCCCTCTACGAGGCGGTAGACACTATTTTCTATTCACCCAATCATGTGACCCGCTCAACCGCCCATGTGCGGGATGGCGTTGATCTTAAGCGCATTATGATCACAGTTTGGATGGCAACGTTCCCCGCCATGTTTTTCGGTATGTGGAATCTGGGTTTTCAAGCAAACGATGCCATGTCGGGAATGGGTATTGACGCCCTAGGAGGCTGGCGAGGTTCAGTCATCGGTGTTTTGGGCGGTTATGACGCGACGAGTCTCTGGGATTGTTTCTTGTTTGGCGCGCTACATTTTCTTCCCCTGTACCTCGTGACCTTTGTGGTGGGAGGATTCTGGGAAGTATTATTCGCTATGAAGCGTGGGCACGAAGTCAACGAGGGCTTTTTCGTCACTTCGGTGCTGTTCACGCTGACATTACCGCCGGATCTGCCACTGTGGCAGGCCGCTCTGGGCATTAGTTTCGGTGTCGTCATCGGCAAAGAGGTGTTTGGCGGCACGGGCAAGAACTTCCTGAATCCAGCGCTAACCGGTCGAGCGTTTCTATACTTCGCTTATCCGGCACAGTTGTCTGGTGACGCAGTTTGGACTGCCGTGGACGGCTATAGTGGTGCCACGCCTTTGGGTGTAGTAGCGGCTGAGGGGATGCCCGGCCTGACCGAGTCAATCAGCTGGATCGATGCATTTTTGGGGACAATTCCTGGGTCTATCGGTGAAACCTCAACTTTGATGATCATGATTGGTGGCGCGGTGCTGCTGCTAACCCGCATCGCCTCTTGGCGAGTGGTCGCGGGATGCTTTGCAGGGATGATCGTCTTCTCAACGCTGCTCAATGTCGTGGGTTCCGATACGAATCCAGCGTTCGCGATGCCTTGGTATTGGCACATGGTGGTAGGGAGTTTCGCCTTCGGTGCATTCTTCATGGCGACCGACCCGGTGTCAGCAGCTATGACGAATCGTGGTCGATGGGCTTATGGTGCACTGATCGGTGTCATGTGTGTTCTTATCCGAGTCATTAACCCTGCGTTTCCTGAAGGCATGATGCTGGCGATTTTATTTGCAAACTTATTTGCACCGTTGTTCGATCATTTTGCGGTTCAGGCCAACATTAAAAGGAGGCTCGCCCGTGTCCAGTAACAAGGAAAGTTTGGGGCGTATTGTCACTGTGGCACTTGCCCTGTGCATTGTTTGCTCGGTCGTTGTTTCCACGGCGGCAGTGGTTTTCAAGCCTGCCCAAGAGGTGAATAAAACGCGTGATCTAAAGCGCAATATTTTGATGGCTGCGGGTCTGTACGATCCTGAGCTGACCGTTGAAGAGCAGTTTCAGCGAGTGGACTCCCGCGTGATTGATATTGAGACCGGAGATTATGTTAGTGAAATTGACGCGACTACCTTCGATCAGAGAGCTGCTGCCAAAGACCCTGCAACGTCAATAACGTTAGAAGCCTCGGTAGATGTCGCTAATATTATTCGTCAGTCTAAATACGCGTTAGTTTACCTCGTAAACGACGATCAAGGCGGGCTCGATAAAATCATTCTTCCGATACATGGATATGGTTTGTGGTCCACCTTGTACGGGTTTATCGCATTGGAATCTGATGGCAATACCGTTGCCGGACTGGGATTTTACGAACACGGAGAAACCCCCGGGCTAGGCGGAGAGGTAGACAACCCCCGGTGGAAAAACCTGTGGAAAGGTAAGCAGGTCTACCGTCAGGGCGATGTGGCCATTAACGTAAAAAAGGGCACGGTTGACCCTCAGGCTGCCAGTGCAGATTGGGAAGTCGATGGTTTATCCGGCGCCACACTGACAAGTCGTGGGGTTAGTAATTTAGTGCAGTACTGGCTGGGTGATAGAGGCTTCGAGTCGTATCTCCAAAATCTACGTGAGGGAGATGCCTGATGGACATTAAAGACACACTTTTTAGACCGGTTTTCCGGGATAATCCCATCGCCCTACAGATTTTGGGCATCTGCTCGGCGTTAGCGGTTACTTCGTCGATGCAGGTCAGCTTGGTGATGGCGGTTGCCTTGACGTTGGTGACTGCGTTTTCCAGTTTTTTTATCTCTGCCATTCGCCATTACATTCCATCTAGCATTCGAATCATTGTGCAGATGACCGTGATTGCTTCCTTAGTGATCGTTGTAGATCAAATTCTCAAAGCCTATGCCTACGATACGTCTAAGCAGTTATCAGTTTTTGTTGGCTTAATTATCACTAACTGTATTGTGATGGGGCGGGCTGAAGCCTTCGCTATGAAAAACCCACCGGTGCCAAGTTTTCTCGACGGCTTTGGCAACGGATTGGGGTATTCATTTATTTTGATGGCCGTCGCTTTTGTGCGAGAGCTATTGGGATCGGGAAAGTTATTTGGTCTAGAAGTCTTGCCCTTGGTCACCGAGGGAGGGTGGTACGCGCCTAACGGATTGTTATTGTTACCCCCTAGCGCGTTTTTCCTGATCGGGTTGTTGATCTGGGCGATTCGTAGTTTGCAGAAAGACCAGGTCGAAGAGCCTGAGTTCCGCATAGCGAAGCACACGGCAGCCATCGAGGAGAGCGCGTAATGGAACACTATCTGAGTCTATTTGTGCGCGCCGTGTTCATTGAAAATATGGCGCTGTCGTTCTTCTTGGGCATGTGCACGTTTTTGGCAGTTTCCAAAAAAATTCAGGCCGCTTTTGGTCTAGGTGTCGCGGTTGTTGTCGTGCTAACAATCACCGTCCCGGTTAATAACTTAATCTATCAATATTTACTGGCTGATGGCGCGCTTTCTTGGGCCGGGCTTCCCGATGTAGATCTCAGTTTTCTGGGGCTGCTTAGTTATATTGGTGTAATTGCTGCACTGGTTCAGATACTGGAGATGTTTCTCGACCGCTACGTGCCAGCGCTATATGCCGCTCTAGGCGTCTTCCTGCCGCTGATCACAGTGAACTGTGCCATCTTAGGTGCGTCTCTGTTAATGGTGGAGCGTGATTACACCTTTGGCGAGAGTGCAGTTTTTGGTGCAGGCGCAGGGGTTGGCTGGGCGTTGGCGATTGTTGCGCTCGCGGGAATACGTGAAAAATTAAAATACAGTGATGTGCCGGATGGGTTGCAGGGGCTGGGAATAACCTTTATCACAGTGGGATTGATGTCTTTGGGCTTTATGTCCTTCGGTGGCATCGACATCTAATGATGATGGCAAGGGAGAGGATTTAAACAGTAATGGATATGACAATTGTATATGGCGTTGGAATGTTTACAGCTATTGTGCTGGCCTTGGTCATGGTCATCTTGGCTGCGCGCTCCAGATTGGTGAGCTCCGGCAACGTGAGTATTGAAATCAATGGTGGAAAAACTATTGAGGTGCCTGCGGGCGGGAAGTTACTCCAGACCCTTGCTGATGCGAATCTGTTCTTAGCGAGTGCCTGTGGCGGCGGTGGCACTTGTGCTCAGTGCAAGTGCCAGGTAAGCGATGGTGGCGGCTCAATGCTGCCAACTGAAGAATCACACTTTACCCGTCGGCAAGCTAATGATGGCTGGCGGCTGTCCTGCCAAACTCCCGTTAAACAGGATATGCGCATTCAGATTCCGGAAGAGGTTTTCGGTGTCAAGCAGTGGGAGTGCACCGTTGAGTCTAACGATAACGTTGCCACCTTTATTAAGGAGTTGGTGCTGCGACTCCCGGAGGGCGAGAGCGTCGACTTTAGAGCCGGTGGTTACGTGCAGTTAGAGTGCCCGCCCCACAACGTTAATTTTGACAACTTTGAGATTGGCGAAGAGTACAAAGGCGACTGGGAGCGTTTCGGGTTCTTCAAATACGGATCAGCGAGCGAGGACACCACAATTCGTGCCTATTCCATGGCGAACTACCCCGAAGAAAAGGGAATTGTAAAGTTCAATATTCGGATTGCGACCCCCCCTCCCGGCAGCGAAGGTATTCCTCCCGGCATTATGTCCAGCTGGGTCTTTGACTTGAAGCCCGGCGATAAAATTACCGTCTATGGGCCATTTGGCGAATTCTTCGCAAAGGAGACGGACGCTGAAATGGTGTTTATCGGTGGCGGTGCTGGAATGGCCCCAATGCGTTCCCACCTATTTGATCAGCTGAAACGCCTAAATACAAAGCGCAAAATAACCTTTTGGTATGGCGCCCGATCGCTTAAGGAAATGTTTTACGTCGAGGATTACGATGGGCTGCAGGCGGAAAACGAAAATTTCACCTGGCATACAGCTCTCTCAGATCCTCAACCCGAAGATAACTGGGATGGTTTGACCGGATTTATTCATAATGTACTGTTCGAAGAGTATTTAAAGAATCACCCAGCACCTGAAGATTGTGAGTACTACATGTGCGGGCCACCCATGATGAATGCGGCGGTAATAAAAATGTTGGTTGACCTTGGCGTCGAGCGGGATAATATTTTCCTAGACGACTTCGGTGGCTAAAATTTTATCATGGGTACGTCTCCGGCCAGCCATCGTGCTGGTCGTTTTGCTTATAGGCCTGCAGGGCTGCGCAAAGTCTTCTAATGTTGTTAAGTTGGAGGGCAGTATTTATGGCACGGGCTGGTCCTTGGTGTATTTGCCCGATGAGTCCTTGCCTGCCCCTGACGTCGTTGAAAAAGCGGTGCGTGCTGCCTTTGAAGTCGTAAATGTCAGCATGAACACCTATGACCCCCAATCATTGATAAGCGAGTTCAACGCGCTGCCCGCCGATGAGGTCATGGAGGTTGATTGGGACTTTACCTACGTGCTTAACGAGGCGATGAAAATCACCCGGACTACCGAGGGTGCCTATGATGTGACGGTGGCTCCACTCATTGATCTTTGGGGATTCGGTCCGGGTGGGCCCACTCAAATTCCCACCGACGCTGTTATTGCATCGACGCTTCAAGCTGTGGGTTTAAGTCGACTCAATTGGCAGCCTAGTATTCGCTATCTGAGTAAGCGTGTGGCAGGTGTATCCCTCGAATTTTCTTCGATTGCAAAGGGGTACGGAGTCGATCTCGCTGGCGATGCGCTGGACGAGTTGGGTGTTAAAAACTTCATGCTGGAAGTTGGTGGAGAGCTACAACTTAGAGGTCACAGTCCGCGGGGTGATGCCTGGCGTATTGCCGTTGAGCGTCCGGAACAGGGGCGAGGCACTTTTCAGGCAGCGGTCAATGTTTCCGACGTTGGAGTTGCTACCTCTGGGGACTACCGCAATTATTTTGAGCGTGACGGACAGCGCTACTCGCATATTATTGATCCGCGCACAGGATACCCGGTACAACACGATTTGGTCTCCGTCACTGTAATTCATCCGTCAACCGCTCTGGCAGACGCATGGGCCACTGCGCTTTGTGTTTTGGGCACTGAGCGAGCACTGGATCTCGCCGAGCGGGTGGGGCTTGCGGTTTATCTAGTGTACCGAGACGCAGACGCACTAAAGCCGGTGTGGAGCACAAAATTTGGTCCCTTTCTGGCGTCTAACGCCGCATCGGGATAGAGTATTGTATTAACGACAGGGAGTTACACTTGTGATTTTTGTGGTCACCTTTTTAGCCTTTGCTGCCATCATGACTGCAATGGCAGTGGGCGTCATTGCCGGAAGAGCTCCTATTAGTGGAACATGTGGGGGCATAGGACGTATGGGGATCGATAGCAAATGCGATCTTTGTGGCGGCGATCCTCAGGTATGCGAGACAGAGACACGACTTTCTGACGACAGGTCGGGCGTACAGGCGCATGACCCCCGAGATTAACCTCAACAGATAGGCTGAGGTGTCCTTCACCCGCGACATGATGATCCGCTACACCTTCACCGGTAGGCGGGAGGGGTTTGCTAGGCTGGTTTCTCGCGCATCTATGCTGGGCATGATTCTTGGTGTTGCGAGTCTAATCACCGTTTTGTCCGTAATGAACGGGTTTGCTCTCGAATTGAGAGACCGCATTTTGTCCTTAGTTCCTCATGCTGTTGTGTCCTCGCCGGGTAATTCCTTGACCCAATGGCAGCAGCTGGCCAGCGAGTTGCAAGCGGTGCCCTCCGTGGAAAGTGTCGCCCCCTTCATTGAGGATATAGCGCTGTTGCAGTCTCGATCTCGACGTGTGGGGAGCCAAGTTACCGGTATAGATCTTAAGGCACAGCGAGGTGTCAGCGACCTGCATGAGCGAATTCTTTCAGGTGATCTAGGTTTGCTTCAGAGCCAACCTTTTACCATTGCATTGGGCAGCACTCTTGCAGGACAGCTGGGAGCGATGGCTGGAGACGTTATTGAGGTGGTCCTGCCCACACTGTCGGTAACACCTCTAGGGGTGTTCCCTCGGGTTCGTAAGCTGGTTGTGGTGGCTGAATTTGAAGTGGGCTCAAGTATCGACGCTGTTCAGTCTTATGTGAGTTTGGAAACGGCTGGGCGTTTGTTTGCTAGGAGGGGAGTAGACGGCTTGCAGATCGATCTGGGTAGTCCTGATAACGTGGCTGACGCAGCGCCCCCATTGCGTGAGATGTTGCGTATGACAACCGCGGTGTCCTCTCCTTCGGATCTAGTTATTACAGACTGGCGAGACTCCCAGGGCAGTTTATTTTCTGCGGTCAAGATGGAAAAAATAATGGTGGGTATTTTGCTGCTTGCGGTTATCGCCGTAGCTGCCTTCAATATTGTTTCAACCCTGACTATGTCAGTTACTGAAAAAGCTCGTGATATAGCGGTGCTGCGAGTCATGGGGTTTACCTCGCTAGGCGTTATGGGTCTGTTCCTGGGCCATGGCTTATTGATTGGATCGGTGGGTATTGCGATCGGAGCTGTCTTGGGGGTTTTACTCGCACTATGGGTATCCGATATTGCGATCATTATGGAGCAATTAATTGGTGTGCAGCTCTTTGATCCTTCGGTTTATTACATTGGGCGACTGCCTTCTGAGTTGCAGTGGGGAGATGTTGCAATCACCACGGGCCTAGCTCTTTTGCTTAGCGTTATAGCAACTGTGTATCCGGCCTGGCGAGCCTCACGAATTTCACCGGTCGAGGTGCTTAACAATGGTTGACGTGGTGCTCAGCTGTTCTGGCCTGGAGAAGAGTTACCAGGATGGGGCTAACTCGGTAAAAGTACTTCAGGGCGTTGAACTGGCGCTTGAGCAAGGCGAGCGTATTGCCATTGTTGGTCGGTCTGGTTCGGGTAAATCAACTTTGCTGAATCTTTTGGGCGGCTTAGATACCCCCACAGCTGGCGAGGTGCTGGTTTCCCACAAGTCCTTGAGTCGTATGGGAGAGCGGGCTAGGAGTCAGTGGCGGAATCGTCAGTTAGGCTTTGTTTTTCAGTTCCATCATCTGTTGCCTGAGTTCACCGCTTTAGAGGCCGTCGCTATGCCAATGCGCATTGGCGGTGAGGCCAAAGGGGCGGCCCAAGAGCGTGCCGCTATGCTGCTCGATAGGGTAGGCCTAAGTGAGCGAGTGAGTCATAAGCCCGCAGCACTAAGTGGTGGAGAGCGACAGCGCGTAGCGATCGCTCGAGCTCTCGCAAATAAGCCCGGCTGTGTTCTGATGGACGAACCAACAGGTAACCTTGATCCTGAATCTGCGGAGCTTGTGTTGAATCTAATCGAGTCGATTGATTGGGGAGACACAGCTTTCATTATAGTTACGCACGATCCAAAGATTGCCGAGAAAATGGATAGGCAGCTGGTGTTGGAGTCAGGGTGCTTATCGGATTTGCCGCGTGCCTTGGTCTGAGCGCATTAGCTTTGCCCTGCGTCAGGTCCTTGATCGGGGAAGGGGTTTGTCGGGATTTCTCTCCCGCCTTTCAGTGGTTGGTCTGACTCTAGCGGTAGCTATATTACTGGCGGTGCTAGCGGTAATGAACGGCTTTGAGCGAGAAATGCGAGAACGCATTCTCGGTGTTGTTCCCCATGTCAGTATTCACGGTTTTGCGGATTTAGAGGCTTGGAATCAATTACAGGCCGACGCCCAGCGCACTGAGGGGATCACCGGAGCTGGTCTCTTTTACGAGCGAGACTTATTGGCTGTTCAGGGTGTGCGAGTCACTGCGGCGAAAATGTTGGGTGTAACAGCTCCGGTCTGGCAGCGCTGGGAAACTTGGTCAAAACCATCAAAGCTAGCCCTTCAGGCTGGGGAGGTGGTTCTGGGCGTTGGCATGGCCCAACGACTGGGAGTAGAGATTGGCGATAAGCTGAGTGTTATCGTTCCTGGGGACACCTTCAGGTTTGAAACGCTTCCGGCGACAGTCGCGCTGCACGTTGTGGCTTTGATAGATTCAGGAACCGAGTTGGATGAGGCCTTGATGTTGGCCGATTTTGAATATACGGCAACCCTGCTTGGTGATGAGTTGACAGCAACAGGGCTGGCTCTTCAGTTGCAACAGCTCTTTGAGGCGCCAGAGACACGCTGGCACTTTGCTCGAACGTTACCCCCATCATTTTATGTGACGGACTGGACATTACGGCACGGCAATTTATATGCCGCGATCCGATTGTCCCGGGATTTAGTGACGCTATTACTGCTTTCGATTATTGCTGTAGCCGCCTTTAACGTGGTGTCTTCGCTGGTGCTAGTGGTTATCGACAGACGGGGTTTTATTGCGATGCTTCAGGCAATGGGGGCGAGCCGGCAAGATATATTGTGGATTTTTTTACTGCAGGGATTATGGATCGGTGTGCTGGGTGCGTCGGTGGGCTTGGTGCTGGGCTTAGGATTAGCTCAGTTGATTCCCGCGCTAGCGTCAGCGCTAGAATGGTTCATGGGCGGGAAGCTGCTTAATACCGACGTCTACCCGCTCAATTTCTTGCCCATTGACGTCAGGGCAGGTGATGCTTTGTGGCTATGGTGTGCATCGGTGTTGCTATGTCTAGTAGCGGCTGTCGTACCCGCTAGGCGCGCCATGCGTGTGCCGGTCGCTCAGGCCTTAGCTAATCAGTAACGACGTTAACTCAGAGTTTTGTGGTTTTACGGTCAAAGGCACGTTGCCGCCAAGCGAGGACCACACGCCAGCGCCAAAGAATATTGATCGTGAGGTAGCCAATCGCTGCGCTGACTAAACCGATCGCGAGGCAGCCCAGTAAAAAAGGCTGCCAAATGGCACCAAGACTTTGCGTGATCCAGCTCCAGCTAATCTCAAACTCAATTGCTTTGACGGGGGTGTCCAAAAAAAACGCACCGAGCTCATAAGCCGCGTAGTAGATCACCGGCATTGTGAAAGGGTTGGTAACGAAAATGAGGCTTATGCTTAACGGCAGATTAGCCCTAAGCCTTACTGCGGCATAAGCGGCCACAAAAATTTGGCCGGGCGCTGGTACCATGGCACAAAATAGTCCAATAGCAAATGCCATAGCTGTAGAGCTGCGGTTGATATGCCAAAGGTTGGGCTCGTATATCCAGTCACCCAGCAAGTGCAGCCCAGGTATATCTCTGAGTTGCTGCTGAGAAGGTGTGAGCCGCTGAAAAAGCTTTCGTGCCATGGATACAAAAATTCACGAGTTAGAAAGTTTACAGACCCGGTTAATTGTCATCCCTGGTCATTACCGCTATTTGATCGGCTAGGGTCGGGTGTTCAACTCAAGGCTGAGCCGCCAATCGGCGCTAAGTATGACGACTTTTATCGATAGTAACCACACTCGCACTTTGGGGATATGCCGCAATTGTGCGTTGCCGATGTTACTAATACTGGTCACATCACTGTCGCTACCCGTTTATTGGGGGGCACTAATCTTTATTGTTCTTGGCGGTTTGGCATTCATTGCAGGGTATCCCAAGCACGGCATATACGTGGTTATTGCAGGAATTGTGGCGTGCTATTGGGGGTGGCATTGGTCTACGGAATTCATTGAGCCCAGTTGTTATCGTAGCCAGGTGGCCGTTACTGGCTCGGTGGTATCTTTGCCGGTGAAATATAGGTCGGCGTCTGGCGAGCTTGTACAGCGCTTTAGGCTGGCTGGTGCAATACACGGTCTCATGGACTGCGGCAGTCCCAGTAGCCTTATGGTTTATGGGGTAAGTGGGGCGCAGCTTATTCCCCTTGGTGCCAAGGTGGCGCTAAAAGGGCGGCTAGCGCCTAACAGTTCGCAATGGAATCTTGGTTCGGTTCCCGATCAGGCACAGTGGTTAGCTCGCGGAATCTATGGACGATTGAATGTGTCCGAGGTCGTTGTGCTGACAGCACCATCGGGTTACCTGAATCGTCTTCGGGAAAAATTAGCGGGCGCTTTGGAGGGCCTTGAGGGGCCGTACAGGGCGGTCGGGTTGTTAGAGGCCTTGGTTCTTGGAACTGGGCGCTCGATAGTGCAATCAGATTGGGGGCGATTTCGATTTCTTGGGATTACTCATGCTTTTGTCGTCAGTGGCTTGCATCTCAGTTTGGTGTTTTTTGGCATTTGGCTATTGAGTCGACGTGCCCTTATTTTTATATGGCCCTACGCATTGATAAAACGCGACTGGGCCATTCTACCTGCCCTTAGCGTGGCTACCATTTATGCGGGGTTAGCTGGCTTCAGTCTGCCCACACAGCGTGCACTGATCATGCTGTTCCTAGGAGGCCTACTTCGGCTTACTGCACGCAGATCAAGCCTTTGGCAAATCTTTATCACAGCTGCGCTGATTATTTTGATCACCAATTACTTTGCAATTTTAGGGCGGAGTTTTTGGCTTAGTATGGCCGCTACGGGGATTTTGATTGGGGTAGTCACCAAGCTTACACCAAAGAACTTTCCCCATCTTCGTGGTTGGTTACTGAGAATAATGGTCACTCAAGTTGTACTGGTGCTCTTCATGGCACCGGTAACAGTTTTTTGGTTTGGCCAAATGACGTTGGCGGCAATTATTGCGAATGTTTTGTTAGTTCCGTTTATCGCGAGTTTGATGGTCCCCTTAGCGCTTGTGGGTATCGTTTGCGTTATGTTGTGGGGCAGTGTCGATAATCTGGCATGGCAGAGTGCTGTTGCTGTAGGCATGGGAGTTTTACGCAGTGCTGAAGCCTTAGAGCAAGTGATCCCTGATAGTGCCATGTTAAATCCATTCGCGGGGGTGGCTTCACACCGTCTTGATGACACTACGATTGAACTTTCAGTGCTTGATGTGGGTCAGGGGTTGTCGGTTGTCTTGGCCGCCGGGGGGCAAACGCTAGTTTATGACACCGGAGACGCGCCGCCCTTGGGAGCCAGCCAGGCGCAGAAAGTGCTGATTCCATATTTGGATCGTTTGGGTACTAAGGACATTACTATCAGGGTAATCAGTCATTCTGATCGCGACCATTCTGGTGGGCTGGCAGACCTCGACGCGCACTACCTCACAAAAAGCGCGATAGGTTATGCAGGAGCGCCATGCCGTGTGGGTGAGGTTCTCTTTCGCAGCGCTGAGCTTACTGTGACTGTTCTAAATGGCCCCGGTGACGATAACGACGGATCGTGTGTTCTAAAGGTGCGTCATGCCCAAGTCACCATATTACTTGCAGGCGATGTGAGTGCTGTTCGTGAGCGCGAAATGATTCGATACTGGCGCAATGAACTCAAAGCCCATATTTTAGTTGTAGCGCACCACGGTAGTGATACCTCGACAGCGGCTTCTTTTTTGAAGTGGGTCGATCCAGCACTTGCTGTGATCAGCGCAGGGCGAGCCAACCGTTTTGGCCATCCTCGCGCTGGAGTGGTGCAGCGCCTGAAGGAGCGGGGCATTGGCGTTTTAGACACTTCGCGGGAAGGCGGGGTGACCATTACTGTACGACCTCAAGACATTGACATTGACATTGAGTCGATGAGAGATGGCAATATTCCCTATTGGCTAAGTCTGCCCTGAATGGGGCTAACGGGGCTTGCCACGGGTATACTGGCAGTCAATTGGAGGACCTTAATGTGTTTGATTTGCTTGCCGCAGGTGGCTGGGTTATGCCGGTTATCGTTTTATGCTCGGTGATTGCCCTGGGTATTTCTATTGAACGCTCAGTGGCGCTAAATCCGGATCGGATTGCTCCGCCACATCTGCTTGCTAATGTCTGGAAGCAACTCAAAGCTGGAGAGCTTGATGCCCAGCGTCTCAAAGCGCTGCGACATGGGTCTCCACTAGGTGCCATTTTGGCTGCGGGATTGGCCAATCGTAGCCAGGGGCGTGACGTCATGAAAGAGAGTATTCAGGAAGCTGCAGGACATGTGGTCCATGATCTGGAACGCTACTTAAACACCTTGGGGACTGTAGCGGCTGTGGCACCGTTACTGGGCCTCTTGGGTACCGTCGTGGGCATGATTCGCGTCTTTACCGAAATAACGGTTCAGGGTACGGGTAATGCCAATGCGCTGGCGGGTGGTATTTCGGAGGCGTTGATTACCACTGCAGCAGGCTTGGTGGTGGCGATTCCTGCTCTAGTTATGCACCGTTACTTTACCGGGAAAATTGACACTATTGTTGTTGGCCTGGAGCAGGTTTCGATCAAGCTGGTCGACGCGCTACACACGGGCAAGAAAACGGAATACGACCTTTGAGATTTCGTCGAAAGCGTTCTGATGAGCTGTCAATTAATTTGACCCCACTGATTGACGTTGTTTTTTTATTGTTGATTTTTTTTATGGTATCAACCAGCTTCACCAAGGCGACGCAGTTAGCCATTAATCTCCCGGAGGCAGAGGGCGAGCCAGCGCCCCAGCGCGCGAGTAAACTTGAGCTGATGATAGCGGCTAACGGGACGTTTACCCTCAATGGCAAGCCCGTGTCTAACCAGCCCATCGACCTCCGTCGTGCGCTCCGTGCTGAGGCGAAGGATAATCGTGATATTCCCATTACTATCGCAGCTGATGGTGCAGCAGCACACCGCTATGTTGTCATGGCTCTTGATGCCGCGAGTGCCCTTGGTTTTCACCAGTTGACGATTGCAGCGCAAACCCCGGGTGGGTCCAATGACTGATCCAACAAGACAGACCAGCGGTGATTGGGGGCTATATCGTCGCCTTTTGTCCTACGTTGTGCCTTACTCGGCTGCGTTTCTTTTCAGCGTTGCCGGGTTTTTGGTGTACTCCCTGGGCAGTGTTCTGTTGGCAGATCTTACTCAGTTTTTATTAGATTCATTGGGCCAGAGCAGTCAAGTTGAATTGGGCTTAGTTTCCGCGGCGGCGCATTGGTTTTGGCCTCCGGGCGACAAAGCTCCTCTGGATTATGCTCGAGTGGCTGTGCCTGTTGCTGCGGTGGTGCTTTCGCTGGGTCGGGCGCTGGGGTTTTTCGTAGGTAACTACTACATGAATGTCGTGGCGCGAAGCGTGGTTCATACCCTCCGAGTTGAATTGTTTGACGTGATGATGGCAGCGCCGCGACGATATTACGATGCCAATACCGGCGGTAATTTGCTGAGTAAGATCACATTTAACGTTGAGCAGGTGTCGGGTGCCGCAAGTGACGCCCTAAAAGCGATTTTGCGTGAGGGCCTGACGGTTATGGCTCTTGTGACTTATATGTTGTATCTCAATTGGCGTTTGACGCTGATATTTTTTGCGGTCGCACCTGCGATTGGCTTGGTCGTTGTGATTGTGGGTCGTCATTTTCGGCGTTACAGCCGTCGTATTCAAGACTCCATGGGCTCTGTCACTCAAGTCAGTAGCGAATCCTTGGGGGCCTTTGAAGCCCTTCGCGTCTTTGCTGCGACGCGACAACAAGTCGCCAAATTCACCAATGCGAGCCTGTTCAATCGCAACCAAAGCTTAAAATTGGCGTTTGTCCAGGCTGTTTCTACACCGGTGATTCAAACGTTATTAGCTCTGGCTTTAGGCGCGCTATTTTGGTTTGCGCTGGACCCGGCAATACTCGCTGGATTTACCGCGGGCTCATTGGTGGCTTTTATCACCGCGGCGGCTCAAATGGGTAAACCAATACGAACTCTCAGTGGCGTGCAGAGCATTATTCAGCGCGGGCTTGCCGCAGCGGAGGATGTTTTTGCACAAATTGATATTCCACCTGAACCCAACCGTGGCACCACACCCGTTAAACGCGCAAAGGGTGAGATCGCGATCGAGCATTTAAGCTTTCGATACCCTGGGGCTACCGAATACGCGCTGGAAAATATTTCACTTCAGCTTCAACCCGGTGAAACGGTTGCGCTTGTCGGACGTTCAGGCAGTGGAAAGTCGACGTTGGTGCAACTCTTGCTGCGTTTCTACGCTCCTGAGCACGGTGAAATCCGTCTCGACGATTTAGTGATTGAAGAGTACGAATTGGCTGACTACCGGAAGCAGTTCGGCGTTGTATCTCAAGAAATTAGCCTGTTTAGCGATACTATTGCTAACAACATCGCGTTCGGTGAAATGAGAGATGCGCCCTACGACGCAGTGCTGATGGCGGCTCAGAAGGCTCACGCGATTGAGTTTATTGAGGCGCAGCCTCAGGGCCTAGATACCCTGTTGGGTGATGACGGTGCCGGTTTATCTGGAGGTCAAAAGCAGCGCTTAGCGATCGCGAGAGCACTGTTAAAAGATGCACCAATTTTGATTCTTGATGAGGCAACCTCTGCGCTAGACACGGAATCTGAAACCTATATTCAAGAGGCGTTAGCAGCTTTTTGTGAAGATCGAACAACGCTGGTGATTGCTCACCGTTTATCGACGATTGAAAGCGCCGATAGAGTCGTGGTGATGGATCAAGGCAGAATTGTCGCCTTCGGTCCGCACCAGCAACTGCTAACAGAGAGCCCACTATATGCACGCCTGCATAAGCAGGAAATCGTCCAGTCATGATGGTTTGGCGGCAGCGGCTTGAGCGCTGTTTGACCCGTGGATGGTACGAAGGAGCTGGGTGGCTTTGGCTCGCCTGGCCCTTAAGTTTGATTACGGGTCTGGTGGTACGCTGGCGCCGCTACCGGGTAAATCCCGCTTCGCTGCCAGTTCCTGTGGTGGTGGTGGGTGGAATTACCGTTGGTGGAACAGGCAAGACTCCCGTCCTCATTGCGCTTGCCGAGGCATTAGAAGTTCAAGGTCATAAAGTGGGTATCATCAGCCGTGGCTATGGTGGCACCGTGGGAGAGGGCCCGTGTATCGTTCAGCGCTCCTCGCCTGCGGCGCTTGTGGGCGATGAACCTTTACTAATCGCGCAACGCGCTAACGTGCCTGTTGTGGTGGGTAAAAACCGATATGCAGCTGCTACAGCACTGATTGAAGCTTTCGCGCCCACGATTATTTTGTCTGACGACGGTCTTCAACATTTGACGTTGCCCAGAAGCTTTGAAATCGTCGTGCTCGATGGGGATAGGCGATTGGGCAATGGCCGTCTGCTGCCCATGGGTCCCTTACGTGAGCCTGCTGCTAGGCTTGATTCCGTTGACTGGGTTCTAATGCGTAATGGTGAGAACGAAGAATCGGCTTTCCATTATCAGCTTGAGGGTTTTGAACACAGGCACTCAGCAAAGGTCTTAGCAGCAGAGGGCGTTGCAAAGCAGTGGCAGGGTCTGCGCGTGGCGGCCGTCACTGGCCTTGGCCAGCCGGATCAGTTTTTTTCGGCTTTAAATTCATTGGGTTTAACTGTCCAATCCCATGCGTTTCCAGATCATCACTCCCTGACAGAAGTTGATCTGGCTACTATTGCAGCAGATGTTATTGTTGTGACGGAAAAAGATGCCGTTAAACTCTGTGGGATAAATGATGAACGTATTTGGATATTAGTAATTTCCACAAAAGTCCCCAAAGCCTTATTGCGCCGGTTGGGCGAGCAATTTAATCAAGCGGAGGCCGTCCCCTGTTCAACATTGTAATTCCAGCGCGTTTTGCTTCCACGCGATTGCCCGGTAAGCCTTTATTAGATATTGGTGGGCGGCCAATGATTTGGTGGGTTTGGCGCCAAGCCTGCGCTGCGGGTGCTGAGTCGGTTGTTATAGCAACCGACGATACGCGCATTGCGGAAGTGATGACTGCGCAGGGCGCCGATGTGGCTATGACATCCACCGATCACGCATCAGGTACCGATCGGCTTGCCGAGGTAGTACGACAACGTGGCTGGACTGAAGACAGTATTGTCGTGAATGTACAGGGCGACGAGCCCTTGATGCCGATTGCAAATATTAAGCAAGTGGCCCGAGAGTTAATTGAGCACCCCGAGGCCAGTATCGCAACCTTATCTGAGCTGCTGGCTAGTGCAGAACAGCTCGACGACCCTTCAGTGGTGAAGGTTGTTGCCTCTATGTCGGGTAACGCGCTGTACTTTTCGAGGGCTGCGATTCCGTTTCAGCGCGATCAAACTGAAAAATCATCAAGTCTTTTATTGGCCGCAGCGCGGCGTCACATTGGTTTGTATGCATATCGTGCTGCATTTTTGCAGGCTTTTGCCGCCTGGCCGCCGTCGGTGATGGAGACACTGGAATCCTTGGAGCAACTTCGGGCTTTGGATCAAGGGCACATTATTAGAATTTGTGAAGCTTCTGAGCCGGTCCCCGCCGGTGTTGATACGCCAGAAGATCTCGAGCGTGCTCGTGGCCTCTTGGTGGGCTAATTTATGGCAGCTGATCCGTCTGTATCCTTAAGCTCCTGCAACACGCTGCGCTTAGCTGCCATAGCGCAGTGGTTTGCACGGGTCGAGTCTCTCGCGTCTTTACAAGCGTTACTTCAGTGGGGCAACGCCCGTGAGCTTCAGGTATTACCCTTGGGCGAGGGGAGTAATGTTGTACTTCAAGAACATCTGCCCGGGTTGGTTATTAATATGGCCATGAAGGGTATTGTGCTGCAACGGGACGACGGACGGCAGGTGCGACTTCGTGTGGCCGCAGGTGAGAACTGGCATAAATTTGTAAGCTGGTGTACGGAGCGAGGCTGCTATGGCCTTGAGAATCTTGCGCTAATTCCCGGGTCAGTGGGGGCCGCCCCTGTGCAAAACATTGGGGCTTATGGCGTTGAGGTCGCTGATCGGATCGTGGGGGTACAAGCAATAGATATTCAAACGAACGAAGTCGTTTACTTGTCTGCTGATGACTGCCAATTTAGCTATCGCTCAAGTATCTTTAAACAAAAGGATGGGCGGTCGCTGATCATCACAGCGGTCGACTTTAAGCTCAATCGCGATGCTTCGGTTAACACTTCGTATCCCACGCTGAAAGCGGCTTTACATAAACTTAAACCCAGTCACCGTGATGTTTATGATGCGGTGATTAAGGTGCGCAGTCAGCGCTTGCCCGATCCCACGCAGACGCCAAATGTGGGCAGTTTTTTTAAGAACCCGCTGGTTACCAACACTGCCGCCGAAAGGCTTCGGACTCAATTTCCCCTGCTACCCCAATATGAAACAGACTCCAATATGATGAAGTTGTCAGCAGCTTGGATGATCGATGATTTAGGCTGGCGTGGGAAAGAAGTCGATGGTGTGGCCGTTTCAGAAGCTCATAGTTTGGTTTTGGTGAATCGAGCCGCGACTTCATCGGTCGCAGTGCTGAGTTTGGCAGAGGCCATTCAGCAGTCGGTAGTACAAAAGTTTGGAGTTGAACTGGTAATTGAGCCAGAGGTATTAGGCGTCTCTGGTGATAGCGTCAAATGACTGTTTTTGATGCTGAAAATTACCTGAAGAGCCTGACGACGCGGCCTGGTGTCTACCAGATGTACGGAAAAGAGGGGGATTTGCTGTACGTTGGTAAGGCAAAAAATCTTAAAAATCGCGTGACGAGTTATTTTCGCGCAAGTGGGCTCACGGCTAAGACCATGGCACTGGTTAATCGAATTCAGGATATCCAAGTGACGGTGACGAGCACTGAGGTCGATGCCTTGCTGCTTGAGCACAACCTGATCAAAGAGCATAGACCTCCTTACAACATTAGTTTAAAGGACGATAAGTCTTACCCTTACATTTATCTAAGCAGTCATGATCGATGGCCGCGACTGGCCCTGCACAGAGGACCTAAGCGACGCAAAGGTGAATATTTTGGCCCGTATCCCAGTGCTGGTGCGGTTCGATCAACGTTGCATTTGTTACAGAAGGTTTTGAAGGTTAGGCAATGCCAGGATAGTTATTTCCGGAATCGTTCTCGACCATGTTTACAGTATCAAATTGGCCGTTGCAGTGGGCCTTGCGTAGGGCTAGTGAGCGATGAAAGTTATGCTGAGCAAGTAGAAAAGACGGAGTTATTCTTAAAGGGTAAATCTCAGGAACTCATGGGTAGGCTTGCCGATGAAATGGAAAGCGCCTCAACCGATTTGCGCTTTGAGGAGGCAGCAGAACGACGTGATCAGCTCATGCAGCTACAAAAAGTGCAATCTGTTCAAGGGATTGAAGGTGTTCGAGGAAACCTCGATGTTCTAGCGGTTGCTGTAGCCGGTGGATCTGCGTGTGTGCAGGTCTTATTTATTCGTGAGGCGAGGGTTCTAGGGAGTCGAACCTATTATCCGCCAACCCGCCTAGATGAAGACGTTAATGCTGTTTTAGAGGCGTTTATGCCGTTGTTTTATCTATCAGGTAAGCAGGTGATACCCCACGAAATTATCGTGACCGATTTACCCGAGGGTGCTGAATCACTAGCAGAAGCCCTGAGTATCCGCGCGGAGCGCAAAGTAGAGATTCGCTCGAAAGTCCGTGAGGCGAGAGCGCGTTGGCTAGAAATGGCGCAGCAAACAGCCGACACAAATTTGACCGCTCATCTTAGTGGCAAGCAAACCATGGCGGGCAGGCTCGAAAGTTTAAGGCGAGAGCTCGACCTCGATACACCACCTAGTCGGATGGAGTGTTTTGATATCAGTCACAGCTCTGGTGAGGCTACCGTGGCGTCTTGTGTTGTATTTGATAACTCCGGGCCGCGCAAAGCCGATTATCGTAAGTTTAACGTTGAGGGTATTCAGCCTGGCGACGACTACGCCGCTATGCAGCAAGCGTTAGAGCGGCGCTATAAGCGTCTGGCCGCCGGTGAAGGAAGCTTACCCGACGTGCTGTTTATTGATGGTGGAAAAGGGCAGGTCTCCCAGGCAATGAGTGTGCTTGGGAACTACGGTATAGAAAACGTGCGCGTGCTCGGCGTGGCGAAGGGCACAACTCGAAAAGCTGGCTTTGAAACCCTCGTAGATGGGGAGACAGGTAAAGAGTCGGTGCTCCGTGGTGACAACCCCGCCCTTCATCTTATTCAACAAATTCGAGATGAAGCGCATCGGTTTGCGATTACAGGGCATAGGGCACGACGTGCGAAGGCTCGGAAAACATCCACCTTGGAGGGTATTCCTGGAGTTGGCGCTAAACGCCGTCGGGAATTGCTACGACATTTTGGTAGTGCATCTGGAGTATCAGGAGCCCGTGTTGAAGAGTTAGTCAAAATTGAGGGTATTAGTTCAAGCCTCGCTCAAACAATTTATGACCACTTGCACAGCATCAATGATTGAATCCTTTTTGATCGGGACAGGGTGTGCCACACTCATCGGCGTAAAGACGTACAGACCGCAAAAATATTGTTATCGAGGATTAGCGTTTGCCCCTTAATTTACCGAATATACTGACGCTGCTGCGTATCGCGGCCATCCCTATTTTGGTGCTTTTCGCGCATTTGGGATCACCCTGGGGTAATTGGGGTGCAGCGGCTCTGTTTGGTGCCGCCGCGCTCACTGATTTGCTCGACGGTTGGTTAGCACGGCGCTCCGGTCAGACCACGGTATTTGGTGCTTTTTTAGATCCCGTTGCCGATAAACTCATTGTCGCTACTGCATTGGTGTTACTGACTGCGCGGTTTGACGACGTGTTAATTACCCTGTGCGCATGCGTAGTAATAGGACGCGAAGTTGTGGTTAGCGCCCTTCGGGAATGGATGGCGAGGCTTGGCAAAGAAGCCTCGGTAGCTGTAAATCAGATTGCTAAAGTGAAGACGACCTTGCAAATGATAGCGATCTCATTTCTGTTGTTGCTACTACCTGAATATGCCACCACCGGCTGGTTCATTTTGGGAAAGACAGTGCTGATCGTCGCGGTGCTGCTGACGTTGTGGTCTATGGTGGTGTACCTCCGTTCATTTTTCTCGGTGATTCGAGAAAGTGAAGGGCAGTAATGGTTAAGGCTAGCCGGGAGAGCTTGGTCGTTAGCTAGGCTTTGCTTTTGACTGGGGAAGAGGGCGCCGCGCATCAATCTGAGAGGTGTCACGGCCGTGCGTCCTTATAATCCTATCGAGCGAGACATTTCAGCCTTAAACGTTGCCGCTGTGGCACTGCATGCGTATACTTCGCGCCTGCTGCAGCGGCGCTGTAGCGATCTCCTAGAAAGTTTCTCCAAGGCTCGGTGGCAGAGTGGTAATGCAGCGGATTGCAAATCCGTCAACGCCGGTTCGATTCCGACCCGAGCCTCCAAAATACACAGCAGTAAGCCGGCAAACCCAAAGGGTTACAGGCATTGCGACAATCCACTCCCCCTACGCCCCAACTCACTCCCCAATATGCACGTTCAAGCGCATCGATTTTGGGGGCATGTATTGGTCTGGATTACTCGTCGGGTAGCTGCTTCATCACTTCGAACAAAGTATCCATGATGTCTGCCACATCACCCGCTAGCTCTTCTCGTTCAGCCATTGGAGCATTGCCAAAGTCGATTGCTCCTTGAAGCTTCCGCAACCTATTCATCAATTCTTGAAGTTCAGCTTTCATGTTCACTGCCAGATACGTTGGATGGTGGGGGGAGCATAACAGGCTCAGTGAGGCTGGCTCTGATTTGCAGAGGTTGGTGCCGGGGGGAGAGCGGGCGGGCCTTATTCATTCGCGGGAGGCGCCACTCCCGCTTACAACAGATGAAGCCACTATTATCGACGCCACGGGAGAATCGCGACCCTGCCCGTTACCAGGTAAAGCAGCACCCATACGGTGGGGGCAAATCCGTAGTAAATAAATTCATTCTGATAAAGGCTAGCGTAATCACTGATGAGGCGGCCCACCTCGCTAGTCGGTATGGGTAGGAAACTGTTCATTTCATCTGCGAGTCCAACGATCAGCAGCACAACATGAACCCATGCCCACCACGACAAGATGACTGCCAGTCTGTTCGTTATTGCGCTCATAACCTCTCCTCTTTGGCCTATGCTGTCAGAAACGGCTGTTCAGCTCACCACCAATAGGTGACAAATTCAGCGTGCTTTCCAAGGCACGATTCTAGCGTGCCCTGTCAGCATGTAGAGCAGGAACCAAATGATTGGGGAGGCACCGACCAGCAGCCATTCGACTCTGTTGGTGGGGATCTGTGCTTGCCAGCCGCGGGTCAGGCCGCCAATGATCATCGCACCAATGACCAAGTTGGCCCACGCAAACGCACTCCAAGACAGCGTAAAAATGAGTCGTGCTTTGAGCATCTTCGTCGCTCCTAAAGTGATCAGCGAAGCTTGTCTGCACTCGGGCAGCGGTCTGCATTATCGCTTCTGTTTGCGGGAGAGGTCGGTATACACGCGGTTCACGAATCCCAGTGAGGCGGCCTCGGGTCCGTAGATAGGGTCAAAGTCCGCCGTGGGCTTTGCCGCGCTGATGTCGTCTAAGCTTAAGCCTTCGTTGATCATGGCTTGTATGCGGTCGCGGACCGTTCGCACCATGGCGACGTAGTTTCCCAGCGTCTCGTAGTTCGTGACTGGGCCATGACCAGGAATGACGATTGTGTCCTCGTCGATGGCATTCAGCGTCTGTTCGCAGAAACGGATGAGGCCGTCGACATCGCCACCGCTGCCCACATCAACAAAGGGGTAGCCTGAGTTATTAAACACGTCTCCCATGTGAACCGCGTTCTGTTGGTGAAAAAAGACCGCGGCATCGCCACTGGTATGCGCCGGAGAGAAGTGTCTGAGTTCGATCTCACCTCCGTTAAAATGCAGTGACATGTCATGCTTGAACGTCAATTCAGGTAGCGCGTCCTCGGGATACGGCTGTTGCTGATACTGAGCGATCACCATGTCGATGATGCCGCCCGCAGCCATGTCTTTTCGCGCGTTGCTGTGGGCCACGATCGTTGCGCCTTCTGGACCGAGCGCCGTATTACCATCGGCGTGATCAAAGTGCCAATGGGTGTTCACGATGTAATCGATGCGCTCTCCGCCTAAGCCCTTAATGGCCGATTGAATTTTGTCCGCCAGCTCAGGTATCTGATCGTCGACAATGAGCACGCCGTCGGAGCCAATGGACACCGCGATATTGCCGCCTAACCCAAATAAAACGTAGAGGCCGTCGGCTACTTTTTCACTCGTAATCTCGGCTGTTTGTGGATCCCATGCAAAAAATTCCAGCAACGCCTCCCGCTCCAGCGCTGTATCGTGCTGGTGTGCAGAGACAAGGGTCGCCGGACAGAACAATACGGCCAATAACATTGCTGCGACGCCAGAGCGGCTGATCGTCTTCATGGACGAACCTCGTAACAGTTGAAGGAACCCTCAGCCTACCCAAGTCAGGGAGAGTTGCAATAACAGTGTGAGCCACCTCCTTGAGATCAGGATTTTTTGGTTCAATTTTGTGGTTCAATAACGCCGGTTCTGAGTACGCCGATTAAATGGCGCTGACGAGAGGGAAGAACATGAAGAAGCTGACTTTGATGACCGCGCTGTTGGCGGGTTATGTCTTGAACGATATGGTGGGAGCCTTTGCACCGATGGCACAGGCAGACGACGCGGGGCCAGAATTCGCGGCGGCGGTAAAGGAAGTGGTGTCCGGCAGCTGCATTGCCCAACGTGACGCGCTCGGCGTCAAAATGGACTTGCCCATCAAGTGTGGCTAAGCCCATAATTTGCCGCTAGCTGCCTTAAATCGCCTCTAAAAGGGGGCAGAATTAATGATTATTCATTCCCGCGAACATAACGTGACGTAGGTATTGTTCACAACGCACCCTGCCGACTAATCCGTCGGCGGCTGTGTGCTGACGTTATCAACAAGGCGACCAGAAAATGATGAAAATCCGATTTCTCATCCCGCTCATATTGCTCGCACTGTCGGCGTGCCAGCCGCAGTCATCTCAGCTCGACCTACTCGGCCCTGTTCCTGAAATAGGACATGGTTTGATGCAGGGTTATCTTTACGAGCGTCCACCGCTCAATAGCGTGCAATTTGTGCCGGCACCTCCAGCTGACGGGTCCGCTCGGCAGCAAGCCGACGACGCCGCTAGCGACGCATTGCTCCCCCTCGAAGGGACGGCCCGCTGGGAGTTGGCGGCGCGTGATGCAGATTTGTCATTTCCTTCTGCCGCATCGATCTTTGCCTGCGCAATGGGTGTGTCAGTCAGTGACTCGGAGACACCAGCGCTATATCGATTGTTGCAGCGGTCATTGACCGATCTGGGTTTGGCAACCTACCCCGCCAAAAAAGCGTATCAGCGGTCGAGGCCTTTTATGTCGAACCAGCAAGCGATCTGCACGCCTGACGATCGAGCGCTATTGGAGACCGATGGTTCTTACCCCAGTGGGCACAGTGCGATTGGCTGGGGTTGGGCGCTCATCTTGTCTCAATTAGCCCCAGAGCGCGCCGAGGACATCCTCAGCAGGGGTCGCGATTACGCCCGTAGCCGCATGGTCTGCAACGTGCACTGGATGAGCGACACTGAAGCAGGCATGGCGGCGGGTGCTGCGGCCTTCGCCCAGCTTCAGAACAACGCGCTTTTTCAAGCCACGATGACGGCGGCAAGATCTGAGCTGGACGCCCAAACGCTTGCGGTGCCCAATCCACAAGACTGTGCTGAAGAAGCGGAGATACTCAGCGCGGGCCGTTAACGCCGTCTTGGTGAGTGTATGGATGAGCTCGGTGAGACGATGCATGAGTCCTGAGTGAGCGCGCATAACGCGGCCTCGCGTGATTTAACCGGCCGACATACTCCCGCTAAATAACACTTGTATTGGGAGTGAATCGCTCCATACTGCGCGGGCGATCGGCCGGTGTGGTGCGTGTGTTTATTGCGCCCCGGTGATCGTTAGCCTGCTTCCCCACAGTAAAGAGATTTCAATGAGCGCATTCAACGATCTGGGCCTCAATGCTCGGCTTATTCGTAATATCGAAAAGCAGGGCTATGAAGAGCCGACTGCAATCCAAGCGAGCGCTATCCCCTTGGTGCTCTCTGGGGACGACCTGATGGCCTCTGCGCAAACCGGAACCGGAAAAACGGCGGCCTTTACCTTGCCGATTCTGCAGTTATTGAATAACAGTCGGCGGCCTGGCCCTAAAGATGTGCATTGTCTGGTGATTACGCCTACCCGAGAGTTGGCTGCGCAGGTCGCCGATAGCATTCGAACCTACAGTGGCGGTTTGAAGCTCAACAGTCAGATGGTCTGTGGCGGCGTCAATATTCGTCCGCAGATTCGTAATCTTAGTCGAGGCACTGACATTTTGGTGGCGACACCGGGCCGATTAATTGATCTGCTTGGGCAAAACGCGTTGCGCTTAGATCACGTCAAGCTGTGGGTCTTAGACGAGGCCGATAGAATGCTCGATATGGGGTTTATTCCTGCTGTTAGGCAGATTCAGTCCGCGCTGCCAAAGGTGCGACAGACCTTGATGTTTTCGGCGACTTTTTCGCGGCCTATTGAGGCTTTGGCCGGCGAGTTTTTACATCAGCCAAAAAGAGTGTCGGTGACACCGGCTAATACCGCGGTGAGTCGCATCACCCAAAAAATTTACCCCGTTGATAAGCATCGCAAAGGCGAGATGCTCAGACATCTGTTGCGCCATGAGACAAGTGGCCAGGTTCTGGTCTTTGCCAGAACAAAGTACGGCTCAGATAAGCTGGCACGGCAGCTGGGTAAGGCAGGCGTGAAGAGCGATTCGATTCACGGCGATAAAAAGCAGAGTGCGCGAACACGTGCCTTGCAACAATTCAAGAGTGGTCAGTTGCAGGTGTTAGTGGCGACCGATATTGCTGCACGTGGCATCGATATTCAGCAGTTGCCCATGGTTGTGAACTTTGAATTGCCGCATGTGCCGGAAGACTATGTTCACCGTATCGGGAGAACCGGTCGCGCAGGAGAAGAGGGCGTGGCGGTCTCTCTGGTGAGCGCCGAGGAAGTTGCCCAGCTTCAAAAGATAGAGCGACTCATTAAACAGTCGTTACCGCGGCATGAGATTGAGGGTTTCGAGCCCGAGCACCGCTTGCCAACCAAAGACGTAGCGTCACCGGGGAAGCGACGGCCGAGAAATAAGACCAAGTCAAAGACCCATGCCAAGCCAGCGTCACGCAATCAGTCGAGGCAAGGAAAACCCGATCAAAAAAAAGGGTCAAAGGCTAAAGCGGCAAGTCAACGTCCGCAGGGTGCTCAGTAGCTCGGCTGCCGTTTTGCAGCGTCAGCGGTCGGATGACTAACCGAGCTCGGCGACAAAATCTTGCTTCAGGGTGCGCGCGCACAAAGCAAAAAAGATCGAAGCTAAGATAAAAATGCTGGCGGTAGCGGCCATCGCATATTTCAGCCCAGTAGAATTTGCCTCGCGGCAGAGCGCTTGATCCCCAATCAGTGGGAGGAGGTCAGTGGCTTTGCAAATCTCGGGAGACAGCAAGGTGCTGGTTTCAAGCATCAGTAACTGTTGCTGCATGAAAAAGTCGCTCATAAACCCCACAAAGTAGGGTCCAATACCGTTTCCGATCAGCGACACGAGAATAAGCAATACGGCAATCGCAGTTGCTCTAGATTGATTGCTGACCACTCCCTGTCCGATGTTGTATTGCGCGCCCAAGTAGCTGTAGTGGAGTACCGCACCGATGCCCCATAAAGCAAAGACCCAAAATAAATCGGTGGCGAAAAAAGCGGCGACGTAGGCGGGCACTGCTAGGGCGATGGCAATCGCGGGAACCCAAGCAACGGCAGTGGGCAGACGAGGTGTAAGACGCTCTGTGATATACCCCCCTAGAAAGGTTCCCGCAGCGGCGAGCAGTGAGAGTGGCGCGCCAAATTGCAGTGCGGCATCTCGAACGCTCAATCCGTGTTCACGCTGCAAAAAAGGCGCTTGAAAGCTGATGAGTCCGTAGCCCACGAAAGCGACTAATGATGCGGCAATCGCCATCCACCAAAAAGAGGGTTTACTGCGTAACTCGGCGAAGGTGTCACGCCAACTGGGTGCGCTGTCGATTCGCGCCGTGGGAGGGTCGGAGTAACCCCGCGGGGGCTCAGTAATGCTCATTTTGACCAACACGGCTACCAATACGCCGGGTAGCCCGACCACCACGAACGCCACGCGCCAACCTTCTATATTGCTCCAGTCGAGGCCGCCGAAGAGCCAGCCCAAGCCGAGACCGGTGAGCCAGTTCCCTACGTCGGTCCCCTGCATTTGAGCAATCGGTCCACCAAATAAGTTGGCTAGCACACTGCCTAGGGTGACCCCCATCGAATAAATGCCCAAGGCAGTAGCTCGCTTGCGGGCGATGAAATAATCGCCAATCAACGAGTTGGCCGGCGGGGTGCAACCCGCTTCGCCAATCGCCACACCGATCCTGAACAAGAGCAGCGTGACGAAGCCGACGGCAATACCGCACAGCGCGGTCATGATTGACCACAATACGATGCAAATGGCGATGACATTGACGCGGTTTGCGCGGTCGGCCCAGAGTGCAATCGGGAGCCCCATCACGGCATAGAAAATGGCAAATGGAGGCCCGTAAAGAAGCCCCCACTGCGCGTCGGTGAGTTGAAAAGACTCAATGATGGGCTGTGCGACAACCGCGATGAGGGTGCGATCCACAAAGTTGAGGGTGTAAACCAGCATGAGGAGCACGAGCACGTAGTGCCGGTAGGACGATGATCCGTAGCCGGTCAGGTGCCCTTCGTTGGTATCACTGGATGACGCTGGCATAGTCGGGATCCATCTTTCGGATAGTGAATGTCACCATCAGCAGGCAGGCAAGCTGATGTCGTTTAGCTGATGTCGGTTATAAGTCGGCTGTTACTCGTGCGCCATTGATAAATCGAATGAACGGAGCGCTTTGTCTCAGCTGTGTTGACGTGTCGAGGCGAATTCGCGTTTCTACTCTATCGATAATCCATCGTGTTATCGAGGGCAAATCAAGTTGACGCGCCTCGGGAAGGGTCATCCAGTGTATTTCATTGAGCTCTCCGCTGGCATCGACGACTCGCTCAGGGTCGTTTTGTATGAAACGATCATGCACCATGAAAAATCGGGTATCGAAGCGACGGTTTTGGTTGGGCGGTGTGATGGCTCGAGCGATAAAGTCCATATGCTCGAGTGGCGGCTCGACATCATGTGCAAAATATTCCTGCCAAATGGTGTTGCGGCTGCGCGGCGCAGCCACAGATTTGCGGCCGATGACGAGCCCCGTTTCTTCATACGTTTCTCTGATAGCGGCCAGCGCTAAGCCGCGAAGCTTACGATCGCCTACCGCTGCTCGCGTTGATTTACGTAAACGTGCCATCACAGGGTCGCTCAGTTCGCCGGGTACGTTGAGCTGCTGGTCCACTCTGTCTAGCTTCCCCCCGGGGAAGACGAATTTATTCGGCATAAACCGATGGGTGGACGCTCGCTTTCCCATCAAAATCCTTGGCTCAGTCCCGCCTCTTACAACGATGAGTGTCGCGGCATCCTTCGGTCGCACCTGCGCGACGGCGTCGTGTCGAGCCCCACCACTGGGTGCTGAGCGAGTATCATCAGTGGCGGTCTTCTTGGGGGCTTGCGTCATAGTGGCGTCATGGCTCTGT
>ENA-ORDA01000339-ORDA01000339.1-marine-metagenome-genome-assembly--contig:-NODE-339-length-49061-cov-5.705802_pt1 | contig 49061 bp, 45 predicted proteins | sample MGYA00237778_ERZ508506 | MGnify/ENA primary metagenome ERZ508506 (study PRJEB26177, sample SAMN06267891) | marine metagenome | isolation source: Monterey Bay, California, USA | place: Pacific...
TCCCTTTAAGCTAGAAGGTGAAGCAGTATATGCTGCATCAAAAGCAGCTATAGTATCTTTAACACATGTATTAAGTCGTGAATATGCTGATTTTGGAATTACTGTAAATGCCGTTGCTCCTCCTGCAACTCAAACAGATTTAATCAAAGGAGTTCCAGATGAAAAAATGAAATTGTTACTAAAAAGACAGGCAATACATCGTTATGGACATCCAAATGAAATTGCTCATATAATAGATTTTTTAATCTGACTTAAATCCATATATACACTAGGCTTTGCGTTTAAAATATCTTCTGCTCTAAAAATCTTCCACCCATCAACTATTATAGGATTCTTCCCCATTTTTCTTACAACATCATACATGTCTAATTTCTCATAATATTCATTATTATTTAAACCTGTAACATTACTTATACTTAAAGTAGCTGTGTCTGTGCCTGAGTAAACTTCTGAATCACTAAGTAAACTACCTCCATTATCTGGGTCTCCTAAATACCATTGATAGGTTATTCTATCATTTCCATTGCCTGGTGTACCATATGTTGGGCTTCCTGAACTGTACGAGGTTGCTTCATCTGCACTAGCTTCTATTTCAAAACTTGTAGTTGTGTTAGATACTGCATCTGTTGGTGGTGATGTAATAGACAACTGAGAAGCCGAATATTCTGAGCCATTTGCTCCATTATAACCTCCAGTACCTCCGGTTACTAATCCGTCTGTATCAAAACCTGAACCATCTAATATACCATCATTATTAGCGTCTATTCCTCCTGATTCGGCTACATCAAAACAACCATCATTATCTGAGTCTAGGTCTCTACTGTTTGGTATGCCGTCTCCGTCGTTGTCTGTACAACTATTACCTGTTTGTATACCATCTATAGCCAACGCAAATACTTCATTGCTAGCAGGATTAAAACTAGTAGTATCACCACCGATTATAGATTCTAGGTATAGGTCCATACTATTAATAGTAACAGTACTCTGTGCGATTGCAATTGTAAACTCTAGAGGAATCCAATTTCCATTTTGTATAGACGTTCTTTCTGCAGCAGTTAAAGTATGTTGTAAATCAAAATCACCTGCATCAGTTTTAATAACAATCTTTGGATATAAAGAATTTATACTTTCACTTGTTGTGTTTGCGATGTTATTATAGTATTGAAACTTAATCGTAAGCTCATTACTAGCAATATTAAAAGTAGTTGGATTGTTAAAGGTTGCAGTTATAGCAGACCCTCCACCAGCAGAATCATAACCATTTATAAAAGTTTGACCACTTGGTTCTGCACTTCCGGCAGGGGTTTGTTGTGCAACATAATTAGTAACAGAAGATAGTGCATAGCTGCTACCAAATCCAGATAAGGTTACATCATCTAGTAAAAGGTCAAATTCCCCTGATAGATTACAGATTCCTTCTTCAGTATCCAACACCCCATCATTATCATCATCTAGATCTATATCGTCATTTACGCCATCTCCATCTGTATCAACAATAGTTGGTGAGGGTAGGTTTAATAGAGATCCTGTATAACTATTAGACCCTAATGCAGTAGTTGCAACAACCCCTAAATCTTGAACAACAGTAACACCATCAGAGGCCAATGCTAAAGTTAAATATTCTCCTTGATCTAAATTAGCATCTAAATCTGGAGTATTACCAACGGCATTTTCAGGAGAGATAGCTGTCCTTGAAGCGTTGTCAACATTTATAGTTGGTGAAACTTCAGATTGATATGGCCATTCAAAAACTTGTGAATAAATATTGAATGAAGACAAAAGAGTTAAAAGAGTTAAAAAAAACACTTTAAAAAGATCTCTTGTAGGGATATGAGTTCTATTTTTCATTGGCTTTATTAAAAAAAAGCTATACTAATGTAAACTAAAAAAGAAAAATATTTAGCTGGGGGGGTAAATCTAGTGGGGAATAAAACTTATTGTAAATATAGCAAAAAATAAAACAAAAATAAGCGCTAAAAACTGTTTTTATTTTATGAGAGATCTTTACTGCTCTAAATAATCTAATGCCAAAGCAGATAGTGTTTTAACTCCCAGCACAAAACCGCTTTCGTCTAACATAAAATCTGGCGTATGATGCCCAGCAGCCTCTTCTGGTTTTACATCTAATGCTTTTCCTCCTAAGAAAAAATACAGTCCTGGTATTTTTTGTTGAAAAAAAGAAAAATCTTCTGCACCAGTTATTGCATCAATTTCTAGTACATTTTCTTTTGATGCTATTCTTTGTAATGTAGGAAGCATCTGGCTAGTCAATTCTAAATGATTGAAGGTAATTGGGTATCCTTTGTCTATTTCTATAGTTGCTTCAGCTCTAAATGCTTTTGCAATATCTGGAACCATTTCTTTCATTCTCTTGTTAATAAAGTCTTGCATCTCATAATCTAAGGTTCTAATGGTACCAACAATAGTTGCGTTTTCTGGAATGATATTACTTCGTATTCCAGCATTCATCATTCCAACAGTAATAACAGCACCTTCTTTTGTTAACTCAGACTCTCTACTAATAATGGTTTGTAATCCGTTAATTATTTGAACAGAAGCTAGAATAGGATCTACACTTGCCCAGGGTCTAGAACCGTGAGCTTGCTTTCCTTTAACATTAATTTGATATGATTGAGCTGCCGCCATAATACCTCCTGATTTATAGGTTATTTTTCCTGCGTCTAGCCCTGCTGCAATATGCAATCCAAAAATAGCATCTACATCTGGGTTTTTCAACACTCCTTCTTTTACCATTAACTCTGCTCCTCCTTCTTCTCCTTTTGGAGCTCCTTCTTCTGCAGGTTGAAAAACAAACTTTATAGTTCCATGAATATCACTTTTCATCTGAGATAATACTTCAGCTACCCCCATCAAAATGGCAACATGAGAATCATGCCCACAAGCATGCATTACCCCTGTTTCTTTTCCATTATAGGTTGTGGTTACATTAGATTTAAATAATAACTCATTTCTTTCTGTAACAGGTAGTGCATCTATGTCTGCTCTTAAAGCTACGACTTTTCCTGGTTTTTCTCCTTTTAATATGCCAACTACCCCTGTTTTAGCAACACCTGTTTGAACGGTCATTCCTAACGCTCTAAGATGACTTTCTATATACTTGGCTGTCTTAAATTCTCTATTTGACAACTCAGGATTTTGATGAACATGCCTTCTCCATTCAATAACTTTCTGTTCTACTTGATCAGACAGCATCTTAATTTTTTTGTCATTCTTTTGCCCAAAACTAATTCCTGTGATGAACAGTGCTAAACTTAAAATAATTGTTTTTTTCATTTGACGATATATTTATTGTATAGATTGAATTATTCCTTTTAAAAACTCATTTTCTTCAAACCAAGACAAGCCAAAACGAACAATGACTAGATCTTCATCTGGTAAAATATAGACTCTTTGACCTTGATACCCATCTGCAAAATACATGTTTTGAGAAACATCTTTCAATTGCTTTTCTGTGTTTAGCCAAAACTGGGCTCCATAACTTCCGTTTGAGGTTGGTGTTGGTGTTGTTACATAGTCTACCCATTGTTTAGTAAATAACTCTTCACCGTTCCAAGCTCCATTGTGTAAATATAACAATCCAAACTTCCCCCAATCTCTGGTGGTTGCCCAAGCATAAGAAGAGGCTACATAATTTCCTGCCAGGTCACTCTCTAAAATCATAGAATTCATCCCTATTTTATCAATTAAATTAGCATACCAAAAATCTAAATATGATTGATGATTTTTAAACTGATCTCTTAAAATTCCTGATAATAAATTAGAAGTTCCTGAAGAATAATTCCAAGTTTCATTTGGCTTACCAATCAATGGTTTTTCTTCCTGTACTTTGGTCATATCTCGTTCTAAAAAAAGCATTTTGGTAGCATCTGAAATTTCATCATAGTTTTCATCCCATTCTAACCCTGAATTCATTTGAAGTAAGTTGTGAATTGTAATCTCCTTTCTTGCATCATTTTGCCAAGATTCAACAAGAGCTTTGTCTTGTATATTTATTTTTTGTTGGTGCTCTAATATACCAAAAACAGTACTCATAATGCTTTTAGTCATAGACCATCCTAAAATTCGAGAATCTTTGGTAAACCCCTCAGAATATTTCTCTGCAATAATTTGATCTTTATAAAGAACCAACACAGCTCTGGTCTTTCTTACCCCAAATATTGAATTTACTGTTTCATTTAATTTTTTATAATCTATACTTTCAAAAACTGAGTCTTTATGAGAACCGTTTCCATAAGGATAGGGGATTGTGTCATTTACTATTTTTCTTCGCTTAGGCGTCTTGTAATTACTCTTTTCATCTTTTTTATCTAAGGTTAACACAGACCCTAAGCCTTCTCTAATAATTGATTTTCTGGTGAGTAATCCAAATACAGAAGAACTTGCTGTCTTCTTTTGTTTATCAATAGCATTCGTTGCCAAGTTTACAGGAGAAAAATTATTGTCTGTTGTATCTGTAAAAGATAAACTTCTTTCTCCAAGAAAAACTGAAGAGGCTGTGTTTTTTGCAGAGTACCCTGCTAAAATATTCAGTTTTGGGTAATTAATAATCAGGATAAGTAGAAGTATAGCCCCTGTAAGGAGTAATAATCGTTTCAATATTTTCATTTCAAAAACGTTTCAGTCTTTACAAACATAAGAATAAAATAGCAGGTTTGTTAAAAGATTTATCTTTGATGCCCTACCTTTGTATCTCAAAATCAATAGAATGTTTCCAGTAGAAAAAATCCGTGCAGATTTTCCAATTTTACAAAGAAAGGTGAATGGAAAACCATTGGTGTATTTTGACAATGCGGCTACTTCACAAACTCCAAAAGTTGTGATAGATGCTATTGTAAATTATTATAGCAATTACAATGCAAACATTCATAGAGGTGTTCATACCCTAAGTCAGGAAGCAACAGATTTATATGAACAAGCTAGAATAACCCTTCAAAAGCATTTTAACGCAAAACATGCCTATGAAATAATTTTTACTTCTGGAACAACACATAGTATTAATGTGGTTGCTTCAGGCTTCTCCTCTATGCTAAAAAAAGGAGATGAAATTATTGTTTCTGCTTTAGAGCATCACTCTAATATTGTTCCTTGGCAAATGCTCTGCGAAAAAACAGGAGCAGAATTAAAGGTTATTCCTATGAACGAAAAAGGTTCATTAGTTATGAGTGAATATGATAAATTATTATCTGAAAACACAAAATTAGTTTTTTGCAATCATATTTCAAATGCACTTGGAACCATAAACCCTATAGAAGAAATTATTAAAAAAGCACATCAAGTTGGTGCTGCTGTTTTAATTGATGGCGCTCAATCTACGCCTCATATGAAAGTAGATTTTCAAGACTTAGATGTAGATTTTTATGTAACATCTGCACATAAGATATGTGGGCCTACAGGTGTGGGTCTATTATATGGTAAGCAAGAGTGGTTAGAAAAACTTCCTCCTTACCAAGGAGGTGGTGAAATGATTGATACAGTTACTTTTGAAAAAACAACCTATGCAGGCTTGCCTCATAAATTTGAAGCAGGAACTCCAAACATTTGTGGCGGAATTGCGTTTGGTGTTGCCATAGATTATATGAATACTATTGGGTTTGATGCCATTGGTATTTATGAGCAAGAATTGTTAGCCTACGGAACTCAAGAATTATTAAAAATTGATGGAGTTAGAATTTATGGTACTGCTCACAAGACTTCTGTTATTTCATTTAATGTTGCTGAAATTCACCCCTATGATATCGGTTCTATTTTAGACAAACTAGGGATTGCTGTAAGAACAGGACATCACTGCGCCCAGCCTATTATGGAATTTTATAAAATACCAGGAACCGTAAGAGCTTCTTTTGCTTTTTACAACACTAAAGAAGAAATTGATGTTTTTATTAAAGGCTTACAAAAAACAATAATGATGTTAGGCTAATTACGCTGCTAAGCTCTTTTTTAAAATTAGATTTATTGTTTTTATTTATCTTCACGAAAACAATTATATGAAACAACTAATTATTTTTGTCTGTTCTTGCTCTTTAATGTTGGTTGGCTGCTCTACTGAAAAAGAAGTGGCTACTTTTCAAAAAATAGAGTACAAGGCAATTACTCGTGGATATTCAAAACATATTATTTTACAAAAAGACAGCTTACGATATTTTGAAAATAACAGAGAAACTCGTTCGTTAATTATAACAAAGAAAATCAAAAACACCTTAAATGGTTTTCTTGAAAAACTTAATCTTACTTCGCTTCATCAATTAAAATCAACTTCTGAAAAGCACCAATATGATGGTGCAATGTATACAACTATAGAAGTAGTCTGGGATAATAAAACATACAAAAGTGTTGGCTTTGATGATGATAATCCGCCAAAAGAACTAATACCTTTCCTACATTATTTAGTTGCATTGGTCAAATAAAAAAGGCAGCCAAATGGCTGCCTTTTTTATCTAATTAAATTCTTCTTATTATAAATTAATAATCAAAAGTTAATTTTAAAACTGTTCTACGACCTATTACAGGCATGTTTGGAAAAGCTCTATATTCTTGATCAAACACGTTCGTTGCCGAAAGGTCTAATTTAAGATTGTCTGAAACATTGTATCCAACATTCACATCAAACAAGTTTTTCTCTTGTACATCTCCAGAGAATAACCCTTGATTTGCATAAAAAGCATCATCGTGTTGATAAGCAACAGCTGCTCTTACTTTATCTTTTGAATATTGAGCTCCTACTCTATATTTCATCTTTGGAGAATTTAAATATGATGAAAATGGTAATCCATCATCATTTGATTCTCCTGGAATCCATTCATTCTGGCTCACCCAAGAAGTATTAAACCATAAGGTTACTTCATCGTTTAAGAAATATTCCATTGCTAAATCTGCACCTACGTGACTTCTAGTAGCGCCATCAAAACGACGGTATCCTGCAGGAATATGCATTAAATCATCTCCTTGAGGTACACTCGTTGTTTCTACGGTTCCAAAAATTGGAAATAATGGTGATACTGCTCCTTCAAAAGCAGCCCCACCTTGAACAAATGCACCTCCAACTGAGGCTGCTGCTCCTGCAATTGTTCCTCCAATTACTTGTCCTATTGGCGCAATTGCTGGAGATCCAGGACCCAGTGCACCTGCTGGCGCTCCTGTAGCCCAAATAGATTGAGGAATTCCTAATGCAGTATACTGAGCTTGTACGGCTCCTGTTACTGCTCCTATTACTCCTGGGTCAGAAGCAAAATCTGCTCCTACTTGAGCGCCTAAATCATTAGCAATATTTGCTCCTTGTAAAGAAAATGTTGGCCCTATAGCTGTAAACTGAGTAAAACCTTTTCTTTCATAGGTATATACATCTAATGATACAGACAATTTGTTTGCGATTAGTCCTTTATACCCTAATTCAAAAGAATTTAAGGTTTCTATTTGAGAACGTCCTGTACCTACCAAATTATCCATTGGCTCTCCATTAAATAAGTTATACCCTACTAGTTGTCCTGATCCTCCTGAAGGTGCATACCCGTTGAAGAAATTTTGAACCACTGGCAATAAAGGGTTTCCTGCTAAGGCACCATATAATGCCGATAATGTTGGTTGAGCTACAGCTCCGTATGCATACGCTAAAGGAAATGAAGTTGCTCCGTAAGGAAGGTCAGGTAATCCAGGTACCGATAAATCTATTGTTGGATTTGCTGGAAATTCTTGTGGTGCATACTGACCAGATAACCAAACATCTGCAATACCAGGTGCTAAAACAGACACAGGGAAATCTATATTTTGCTGTAAAGCAGAAGGTCCAGTGTTTGCTTTATTAAAAGATGCTCTAAATGTGTGGTTTTCATTTGCTTTGTAAACAATCGCAACCCTTGGTGCAAAAGCACCTTCGTCTATAAAGTTAAACTTATCATATCTTCCTGCATAGGTAATATCTAACTTATCACTAATTTTAGAAGTTCCTTGAAGGTATGCTCCAGTAATAATATAATCATCTCTATCTTCATTAATACCATACAATGTGTTTGCTGTCATAGATTTAGAATTTCTATAATCAGAACCTATGGTAAAGTTTGTGTTTAAAAACTTAGGAACATCAAAGTTATATTGTAGCTGAGCCTCTAATGAATTTCTTTCTGCTACTTGTCTTAAACCAGATGCGTATAAAAAAGTTGGTTTTTCTGCACTACCACCATCATTGTAGTTGTAATATACTTGTGCAAATAATCCTCCAGACTGAACTCTACCTTGAACCCAGTAATCATTCCCTTGTGCATACCCTGCTCCTTGTGAATTAAAGAACAAACCTCCACCATTTGCAAATCCTGCAGAAAGAAATGCAGTAGTCTCATCAGTTGGTCTAAATTCTAAATGTACGTTAGCTGAATAATTTTTGTACTCTGTTGCTAAAGGATTTCCGTCTCCATTATCATCTAAATCTGTTAACGTTAATAAAGTCTCTCCTGGTTGTGTAGGATCTACTCTACCGTTAACGATTGCTGGTTGAGAAATAGTGGTTCTTTGAGCTGCAATAAAGTCAGCATCAGCCACAGGATCTAATTCAAAATCATTTCCTTTCATGTAACGTACGTTAACTTTAAATCCAAATTTATCGTTATCATTTTTAAATGCATGACGAACAGTCATTCCTGTAGTACTTAATGTACCTCCTAAAAATTCTACTGTTGTTCCTGGGTGATCAATAGGGCTTTTAGACATGAAGTGAACAACTCCAGAGGTAACTCCAGGGCCATATAATGCTGATGCAGCACCTCTTACAACTTCTACTCTTTCAATATCAATATTAGACATTCCTGTTTGAAAACTTTGAAAAGTTCCGGCAGAAGGAGTTACTAAATAACGATAATCTAAAATTGGAAATGTAGAGGTTCCAAATACTCCAGAACCTGCACGCATTTCTATATTAACAGTGTTTGCAGATTGTTGTTGCATCTGAACTCCAACAATATTTGCTAGATTCATAATAGGATCTACCGCTGCGGCAGAATTTAAGATATCTTTAGATGTTATAATACTTACAGAAGCTGGTGCTTCTTGTACTTTTTGTTTTCTTCTCGAAGCAGAAAACACAATTTCTTCTAGTGAAGTAGCGTCTTCTTCAAGACTAACCATCACTTCTTGATTGTTTTTTGTTATTTCTACACTTACAGCCTTGAAGCCTAACATAGAAATTTCAATAGTAAAAGGTGGAGCATCTGCCACTTTGAGTGAAAATTTACCATCAAAGTCTGTGGTTGTTCCTACCGCTTTTCCAGAGACCTTAATATTGGCTCCTAAAAGTGTTTCACCTGTTGTTGCTTCTTTAACTACACCTGTTATGGTAGTTTGAGCTAGCATTGTTGCACTAGCAAGCATAACAAATGCAAAGAAAATTGTCTTTTTTATCATGATATAAATTGTTTAATAACCAAGACGAATGTACGATTTTTTTTGATTTTTGTAATATTTTTATACTTTTTTTGAGTTATTGCATGACCTCTTGGGTGATTTTTATCAAAATCTTATTTTATCATAGAGTCGAGTTAATCAATTAATGAATTGTAACTTTGTCTTTTAATTATTCTCCTTTTGAAAATTATTCGATCTATTACAGCTTTTAATTCTTCGGAAAAAACCATTGTTACTATTGGCACATTTGATGGTATTCATATTGGTCATCAGAAAATTCTGAAAGACCTTATCAAAACGGCTAAAAAAGAAGGAAAAAAATCAGTTCTTTTAACTTTTTTCCCTCATCCAAGGATGGTGTTACAAAAAGACAACAAAATTTTATTACTAAACACCATAGAAGAAAAATCAGGCTTACTAGAAAAAATGGGCTTAGATTATTTAATCATACACCCCTTCAGTAAAGAGTTTTCTAGACTTACTGCCCTAGACTTTGTTAGAGATATTTTAGTAAACAAGCTGAATACTTCTAGGTTAATTATTGGTTATGACCACCATTTTGGAAAAAATAGAGAAGGGAATATTCATCAATTAAAAGAATATAGTTTGCTTTATGATTTTAAGGTTGAAGAAATTCCTGCCCAAGATATTGATGATGTTTCGGTAAGCTCAACTAAGATTAGAACTGCCCTGAAAGAGGGCAATTTAAAAACAGCAAATAACTACTTAGGCTATCATTATATGATTAATGGAACAGTTGTGAGCGGAAAAAAACTGGGAGGCACAATTGGCTTCCCCACTGCTAATTTAGAGATAAAAGAACCTTATAAATTAATTCCAAAGACAGGGGTTTATATCATCAAAACACATATAAATACTGTTTTATATACCGGAATAATGAATATTGGTTTCAACCCTACGGTTCTTGGAAAACATCAAACCATTGAGGCGCATTTATTTGATTTTAATGAAGATCTTTATGGTAAAGAAATAATGATTGAATTTATTTATTTTCTCCGAGAAGAACATAAATTTAAATCCGTTAAAGAACTGGTTGTTCAATTAAATATTGACAAAGAAAATGCTATTTCTTACCTCTCAAACAATCCTTTATAACTCATTGCGATATTGATTCACTTACTTTATCTTTGAGTTCTTATAATTAAGACACACTATGTTACAGGTTCCGTTTATTAGAGACAATCAAAAATTGGTTTTAGAAGGATTGGCAAAAAGAAATTTTGCCAATGCTAAAGAAATTATAGAAAGCGTTATAGAAGCAGATGAAACTAGAAGAAAAATTCAAGTTTTATTGGACAATACTTTAGCAGAGTCTAACGCTCTTTCTAAAGAAATTGGACTTTTTTTTAAAACAGGACAAGTACAAAAAGCAACGCTTGTAAAAGAAAAAACAGGAAAACTTAAAGAACAATCTAAAGATTTAAACGATCAATTAAATACTGCTTCAAAAAATCTTCAAGAATTATTATATCAAATTCCTAATATCCCACATACCTCTGTTCCTTCAGGGCAATCTGAAGAAGACAATGAAGAGGTTTTTAGAGAAGGAGCAATCCCTAAGCTTCACAGTGAAGCACTACCACATTGGGAATTAGTGAAAAAATACGATATTATAGATTTTGAATTAGGAACAAAAATTACAGGAGCTGGTTTCCCTGTATACAAAGGAAAAGGAGCAAGGCTTCAAAGGGCTTTAATTAGTTATTTTTTAGATAAAAACACCGCTGCTGGTTATACAGAATATCAAGTGCCGCATCTTATAAATGAAGCTTCAGGAATAGGAACTGGCCAATTGCCAGATAAGGAAGGGCAAATGTACTATGTAGGAGTAGATGATTTGTATTTAATTCCAACAGGAGAAGTTCCCATCACAAATATGTATCGTGGAAATTTAGTAAATGAGAGTGATCTACCAATTATGGCTACTGGATATACTCCTTGTTTTCGTCGTGAAGCAGGTAGTTATGGTTCTCATGTAAGAGGTTTAAATCGTTTACACCAGTTTGATAAAGTTGAAATTGTTAGAGTAGAGCACCCAGATAATTCTTACAAAGCTTTAGACGGCATGGTAGCGCACATTAAAGAAATCTTAAACGAATTAAAACTACCATATCGTATCCTACGTTTGTGTGGTGGCGATACTGGTTTTACTGCTGCTTTAACCTTTGATTTTGAAGTGTTTTCTACAGCTCAAGACAGGTGGTTAGAAATTAGTTCTGCTTCCAATTTTGAAACATTTCAAGCAAACAGATTAAAACTTCGTTTTAAAAATAGCAATGGTAAAAATGAGTTGGCGCATACGTTAAACGGAAGCTCTTTAGCATTGCCAAGAGTTTTAGCCGGAATTTTAGAAAATTGCCAAACAGAAGAAGGAATACAAATACCTGAAGTTTTGGTTCCTTACACTGGCTTTTCTGTTATTAATTAGCAACAACAGCAACAAGTAACCTCTTGTATTTGTTCATTTCTAAAAGCGCCTTAAAATAATCACTTATTTGGCCTGTTCTCATAAACTCTATTGAGTTTTGTTTTGCTGTTTCGTATTGTTTGGTTAATTCTTTCATCTTTATTTTTATTTATTGCTTACTGTAAAACAACTATTATGCCAAAATAGAATCTAGTTGCTTTTCTAAAATAGATGGAGTTAATAAAAAATTAACATTTTAGTTGAGTATCTTTGATACAGATGAAGAACATACTCCTCATAATAGCGCTGTTTTCAGTTAGTTTTGTCTTGTGTCAAAACAGTTCTTCCTTAGCAGAAAGCTATTTTCGCGAAGGAGCATATGAGAAAGCTTCTCAGATATATGAATCACTAGAAAAAAACAATCCTTTTAATACAAGGTATCTAAAACGATTAATTACCTGTTATCAAGAAACAAGCAATTATGAAAAGGCAGCAAATCTTCTTCAAAAAAAGTTACTTAATAATCCTTCTCAACACTACCTTCGAATAGAAATTGGATATAATTTTGATCGTCAGCAAAAAACAGCACTAGCAAAAAAAGAGTATGACATTGCTATTGAGGCTATTACTTCTAACCCTAGTTTGGGTGGAATTATGGGTAGAATGTTTCAGCAAAATAATTTATTAGACTATGCTATTAAAGCGTACTCTAAAACAATGAGGCTTCATGAAAATGCTAGTTATGAATTTCAGATAGCTCAGATTTACGGAGAGAAGGGTGAGTTTGAAAAAATGTTTGATTCCTATATACAGCTCATAGACAAAGATGAAAACTATCTAGGGGGGGTGCAGCGCTACATCAGTAGGTATATAAACGAAGATGCTACGTACAGCAATAATATTGCTTTTAAAAAAGCTATACTAAAAAAATCAATAAGCAATCCAAAAAATGCTTGGAACGAATTGTTAAGCTGGTTATTTACCAAGCAAAAAGACTATGGAAAAGCTTTTATTCAAGAAAAAGCCCTCTTTAATAGAAACCCTGCTTATATTGAAACTGTTTTTAGATTGGCAAAGATTGCCTTTGAAAACAATGATACTACTGCTGCAAAAAAAAGCTTTGACTTTATTCTTGAAAAGACCAATTTTATTGAAGAAAAAATCACTGCAGAATTATATCTTCTAAGAATAGCCGTAAAAAATACGACTAGAAACAGCACTTCCTTATTTGAAAAAACTCTTCAAGAATATGGCGTTAACAGAAATTCATTAGAAATTCAACTAGAATTTGCAGACTATTTAACTTTCAAAAGAAACAATCCCTCAAAAGCAATTGAAGTGCTAGAAAAAGCATTGTTGCTTTCTACTTCAAAGTTTAAAAACGCACGAATAAAACTAAAATTAGGGGAGGTGTTAGTTTTTACTGGAAGATTTAATAAAGCGCTCCTTTATTTTTCTCAGGTACAGACTCAATTAAAAAATCATCCCTTATCACAACAAGCGCGTTTTAAAGTTGCGCAAACATCTTATTTTAAAGGTGATTTTAAATGGGCAAAATCTCAATTGAAAATTTTAAAAGGATCTACAACACAACTTATTGCCAATGATGCTGTTGATTTATTTTTGGTTATTTCAGACAACGAGCCAAAAGATTCTATTCCTTCTGGTTTACTAGATTTTGCGAAAGCAGACTTATTGGCCTATCAAAATAAAAATACTGAAGCGATAGCAATATATAGCGCTCTGGCACAAAAATATCAAGGACAAAATATTGAAGATGAAGTTTTGTTTAATCAAGCAGCTCTTTATCTTAAAGAAAGCCAGTATGAAAACACCATTAGCAATCTTTTAAAAATAATTTCTATAGATGCCGAAGGTATTTTAGTAGATGATTCTTATTATTTATTAGCCGAAGTTTATAAAAATAAGATAAAAGACACAGAAAAAGCATCAGAGTATTACCAAAAAATTATCTTTGAAAAACCATCAAGTATTTATTTAGTTGATGCTAGAAAAAAATACAGAGAAATCCGAGGAGATATTATCAATTAGAAGATCTCCTTTAATCTTTTTCTTATCACTTAACCAACCTATGTACATATACAACGTTACAATTAATATAGACGGAAGCGTTCACGAAGAATGGCTATCTTGGATTCAAGATCACATACAAGATGTATTGGCTACGGGAAGTTTTGTTGCTGCTAAACTAACTCAAGTTTTAGTGGAAGAAGAAATGGGTGGTGTTACTTATTCTGTTCAATACACTGCTAATAGTAGAGAGGATTTAAATGAATATTATACCACTTATGCTCCTAAATTGAGAAATGAAAGCATACAGAGATTTGCGGATAAAATGATTTCGTTTAGAACAGAATTAAAAGTTATTAAAGAGTTTTATCCACCTAGCATTAAGAATTAAAATGACGGTTAGAGCAAAAAAACATCTCGGTCAGCACTTTCTTAAAGATGAAGACACTGCCAAAAATATTGCCAACACTTTAACAGAAGTTGGTTACGACAATATCTTGGAAATTGGCCCAGGAATGGGAATGTTAACAAAGTACCTCTTGGATAAAAAAGCAAAAATCACTGTCATGGAAATTGATAGGGATTCAGTTGCATTTTTAAAGGAAGAGTTTAGAAACGAATACATCAACTTAGATACATCTGCTAACAACTTTGAAATTATTGAAGGTGATTTTCTAAAACATGATCTCTCTACTTTTTTTAACAATCGACAAGTCGCAATTATTGGTAATTACCCATATAATATTTCTTCTCAAATTGTTTTTAAAGCAATAGAATACAGAGAGTTTGTTCCAGAGCTTTCTGGAATGTTTCAAAAAGAAGTTGCTAAAAGAATTGCAGAAAAAGAAGGGAGTAAGGTCTACGGAATTATTTCTGTATTAACACAAGCTTTTTTTGATGTAGAATATTTATTTACGGTTCCTCCAACGGTTTTTAACCCTCCACCAAAAGTAGATTCTGGAGTAATAAGGCTTATTAGAAAAAAAGACTTTTCATTATCTGTAGATGAAAAACTTTTTTTTAGGATAGTAAAAACGGCTTTTAATCAACGACGTAAAATGTTGAGAAGCAGTTTAAAGTCTTTCAATCTTTCGGATACCTTAAAAGAAGATACTATATTTGCGATGCGCCCAGAACAATTGTCTGTAAACGAGTTTATTAAACTCACGCATAAAATAGCAACTGATGTCATTTGAAATTACTAGCGAACTTTTAGCAAACATCACTTCATATATAGAAGTCTCTAATGATAAGGCAATTGTTGCTTTATTTGAAGAGATGCACTATGCAGATATTGCTGAGATTCTAGATGAGCTTTCTTTTGACGATGTTGTTTATATTATAAAACTTCTCGATAGCGAAAAAACATCTGCTGTTCTTATGGAGCTAGATGAAGACATTCGTGAAAAAACACTTCAAAACCTTTCGGCAAAAGAAATTGCTGAAGAAGTTGAAGAGCTAGATTCTGATGACGCTGCAGATATTATAGGAGAGCTTTCAGAAGAAAGACAGGAGGCGGTACTATCTAAAATTGAAGATGAAGAACATGTAAAAGAAATTGAAGAGTTGCTTGCTTATGATGAAGATTCTGCCGGGGGATTAATGGCAAAAGAACTGGTAAAAGTAAATGAAAACTGGACGGTTCTTAAATGTGTTAGAGAAATGCGCACCCAAGCAGAAGAAGTAACAAGAGTACATTCTATCTATGTTGTTGATAATAATGATAAATTAAAAGGTCGATTGTCTTTAAAAGATTTACTAATAACCTCTACCAAAACAGCGATCTCAGAGGTATATATCCCTAAGGTTGATTTTGTAAATGTTCATGATGACCTAGACGAGGTCTCTAACAAAATGCGAAAATATGATTTAGAGGCCATCCCTGTAGTTGATAATGACGGTATTTTACTAGGTAGAATTACTATTGATGATATTGTAGATGTTATTAAAGAAGAGGCCGATAAAGATTACCAGTTGGCCGCAGGTTTAACCCAAGATGTTGAAGCAGATGATAGTATTTTACAATTAACCAAGGCACGGTTGCCCTGGTTATTTTTAGGGCTTTTAGGAGGGGTAGGTGCTTTTTTGATTATGGTACTGTTTGAAAACACCTTTGATGAAAATGCTGTTTTATTCTTTTTTACTCCATTAATTGCAGCCATGGCAGGAAATGTGGGGGTACAATCTTCTGCAATTATTGTGCAAGGATTGGCCAATGATGATGTAAAGGGAAGCATTAATAGTAGATTAGTAAAAGAAATGTTGTTAGCAGCTCTTAACGGAGTTGTGTTGGCTTTATTTTTATTTGTATTTGTTTGGTTTTATGAAGGAAAAGTAAATACTGCCTTAGCCATTTCAGTTTCTCTTATAGCAGTTATTATTGTTGCCGGCTTAATAGGTACTTTTGTGCCGTTGTTTTTAAATAAAAGAGGAATAGATCCAGCAATTGCAACCGGGCCGTTTATTACAACCAGCAATGATATTTTTGGCATCTTAATTTACTTTATGATCGCCAAGCTTATTTTGGGTATTTAAATAATTACTGAAATTTCTGATACAAATCCCAAAGTACTACTCCGCAACTCACAGAAATGTTTAAAGAATGTTTGGTTCCTTTTTGAGGAATTTCAACACAATAATCAGCTGTAGAAACAACCTCTTGCTGCACTCCTTTTACCTCATTTCCAAGCACGATGGCAATTTTTTTAGTTTCGTCTAAAGAAAATTCATCTAACATCACACTGTTTTCTACTTGTTCTATAGCTGCCACCAAAACTCCTTGTTCCTTTAATTCGTTTACAAGCGCTAAAGTATTTTCTTTGTATTCCCAATCTACAGATTCTGTTGCACCCAAAGCTGTTTTATGAATTTCTCTGTGAGGTGGAGTCGCGGTAATACCGCACAAATAAATTTTTTCAATTAAAAACGCGTCACTTGTTCTAAAAACAGCACCAACATTATTTAAACTTCTAATATTGTCAAGTACGACAATAATTGGTGTTTTTGTAGTCTTTTTGAACGTAGAAACGGAGATTCGTCCTAGTTCGTTATTTCTTAGTTTTCTCATAAAAAGTTCTATCTTTAAACGCTTATAGTAAACAATAGTAAATCTAACTGAAAAATTCTAAAATTTGGCAAAATCTACCACCAAAAAGGTAACACCACTAATGAAGCAATACAATGCTATCAAGGAAAAATATCCGGATGCAATGTTGCTTTTTCGTGTTGGTGACTTCTACGAGACCTTTGGTGAAGATGCTAAAAAAGCGGCTGGTGTTCTAGGAATTATTCTCACCAAAAGAGGCGCTGGTAGTGAAACCGAAACGGCTTTAGCCGGGTTTCCACATCATTCTTTAAACACCTACTTGCCAAAATTGGTAAAGGCAGGAATGCGAGTTGCTATTTGTGATCAGTTAGAAAATCCAAAAATGACAAAAACCATTGTAAAACGTGGTGTTACAGAATTAATAACTCCAGGAGTTTCTTTAAATGACGAAGTATTACAGGCTAAATCTAACAATTTTTTGGCGGCTGTTCATTTTGGAAAACGATTATTAGGTGTTTCTTTTTTAGATGTTTCTACAGGTGAATATCTTCTAGCCCAAGGAAACGAAGAATATATTGATAAGTTATTGCAAAACTTTAGCCCTTCTGAGGTATTGGTGCAAAAACAATTCAAACAGCGATTTAAAGAACTATTTGACAATCGGTTTTATACTTTTTTTTTAGACGATTGGGTGTTTCAAAAAGAGTATGGAGTTGAAACCTTGCACAATCATTTTGGTGTAAATTCTTTACAAGGTTTTGGCGTTCAAGAAATGCCTGAAGGAATAGTTGCAGCAGGTGCAGTCTTGTATTATTTGTCAGAAACACAGCACAACAAACTACAGCATATTAAAAATATTAGTAGAATTGCAGAAGATAAGTATGTTTGGATGGATCGTTTTACCGTTCGTAACCTAGAACTATATAATTCTACATCTCACAATGCAGTTACCTTACTAAACGTTATTGATAAAACAATTTCCCCTATGGGAGGGCGCTTGTTAAAAAGGTGGTTGGCACTTCCATTAAAAAGCGTTGAAAAAATTCATTACAGGCACGAATTAGTGAAGCATTGTATTGAAAATGATGATTTCTTAGAAACAATTCAATACCAATTACAACAGATTAGCGATATAGAGCGTTTAATTTCAAAGGTAGCCACCGGAAAAGTTTCTCCTAGAGAAACAGTCTTATTAAAAAACTCTTTACAAGCAATTTTACCAATTAAGCAAAAGGCTTTAGATAGTAAAAACAAGTCTATTAATGCCTTAGGAAACAATATTTTAGACTGTTCTGAGGTTATTTTAAAAATTGAAACAATTCTATTTAATGATGCTCCTGTTAACATTAACAAAGGAGGAGCTATTGCACATGGTGTTTCTAAAGAATTAGATGATTTAAGAGCTATTTCTAATTCTGGAAAAGAGTACTTAGACAACATGCTTGCTAGAGAAAGTGAACGAACAGCCATCTCTAGCTTGAAAATAGCTTTCAACAATGTTTTTGGTTATTATATTGAAGTTAGAAATACACACAAAGATAAGGTTCCAGAAGAATGGATTAGAAAACAAACTCTGGTAAATGCCGAAAGATACATTACAGAAGAACTCAAAGAATATGAGACAAAAATTCTAGGTGCCGAGGAAAAAATTCAAGAACTAGAGCAGCACTTATTTGCAGAATTAATTCAACATATTATTCAATTTGTTCAACCTGTTCAGCAAAATGCACAAACAGTTGCTCAGATAGATTGTTTGTTGTCTTTTGCTATGTTGGCTATTTCTAACAATTATGTTCGTCCTGTTATAGATGAAAGTACCGAAATAGAAATTAAAAACGGTCGTCATCCTGTTATAGAAAAGCAATTACCTATTGGTGAAGAATATATTGCAAATGATCTTGTGTTAAATAGAAATCAGCAACAAATTATTATGATTACTGGGCCAAATATGTCTGGTAAATCTGCCATTCTTAGACAAACAGCGCTCATTGTTTTGTTAGCGCAAATGGGTAGCTATGTTCCTGCACAGAACGCAAGAATTGGTGTGGTTGATAAAATATTTACTAGAGTAGGAGCAAGCGATAATATTTCTATGGGCGAATCTACTTTTATGGTAGAAATGAATGAAACAGCCTCAATTCTTAACAATATCTCTGAAAGAAGTTTGGTTTTGTTAGATGAAATTGGAAGAGGAACTTCTACATATGATGGTATTTCTATTGCTTGGGCCATTGCAGAATATTTACACGAACACCCTTCTAAAGCAAAGACATTATTTGCAACGCATTATCATGAATTAAACGAAATGACCACCACTTTTGAGCGCATCAAAAATTTTAATGTGTCTGTAAAAGAACTCAAGGATACCATTATTTTCTTACGTAAATTAGTTGTTGGAGGAAGCAATCATAGTTTTGGAATTCATGTAGCAAAGTTGGCAGGAATGCCTAATCAAGTAATTCACAGAGCTTCAAAAATATTAAAACAATTAGAGCAAAAACAAACAGGCGAGGATGTGAAAGAAACATTAAAAGGGGTGCAACAAGATGATATGCAACTGAGCTTTTTTCAATTAGATGATCCTTTGCTTGAAGACTTACGAGATGAAATTTTGTCAACCAATTTAGACACCTTAACGCCTATTGAAGCGCTCATGAAATTGAATGAAATAAAGCGCATGTTGATAAAAAAATAATTGCAATAACAGTTCTATAATTATTCTATTTTTTATATTCAATCTTTCCTATCTTTGTTATCTTATGTTAGGTACTTTTTTATTTATTGGTGGTCCAGAAATTTTTATTATCATTCTTATTGTGGTAATGGTTTTTGGTGCTGACAAAATTCCTGAGATTGCACGTGGTCTCGGCAAGGGTATGCGTCAAGTAAAAGATGCGACAAACGATATTAAAAAAGAAATTAATGACAGTGCAAAAGGCCAGGGGCTAGACACCGATTTAACAAAAGACATCAAAAAAGAAATTAGTGATGTAAAAGAGAGCCTAGATAAAATGACTGGGCCAATTAAAAGAAATTTTTAGATTTTTGTATCGGGATTTTAGTATTGCCAAAAAATGTTTCACTTAGAATAAAAATCACCTCAAGTATCTCTTTTTTATCTTCACCTTTTACCGAACTCTACTGATGGTGAGCCCATCTCTTATAGGTAATAAGACTGTTTCTATTCTTTTGTCTGCATTTAATAAAATGTTGTATTCTAAAAGCGCTTTCGTGTCTTGATCTTTAGGGTCTAATTTCTCTACAACCTTACCACTCCATAAAACATTGTCAGATAAAATAACCCCTCCTTTGTTCATTTTGTCAATAATTAAATGAAAATAATTACTATAATTAGATTTATCTGCATCAATAAAAACCAAATCAAACTTCTTGTGTATGGTCGGAATAATTTCTAATGCTAACCCTACATGTTGAGTAATTTTATTTCGGAATCCTGATTTTTCAAAATATTTGTTTTGTAAATCTGCTAGCTCTTCATTTTTATCGATGGTATCTATACTTGAATGTTCTTGCAATCCTTCAGCAATACAAATAGCAGAATACCCGGTATATGTTCCTATTTCTAAAATATTTTTTGGTTGAATTAATTTGGAAATCATGGAGAGTACTCGTCCTTGAAAAGCACCACTTAGCATTCTAGGATTTACTACTTTTTGCCACGTTTCTCTGGTAAGTTCTTGTAAAATTTGTGGTTCTTTTTGAGAATGAGATACTGAATAATCATCTATTTTTTCAGGCAGAAAGTTCATACTATATTATACATTTTGTTTTTCAAACTCTTTTCTTAAAACTTCTTTTTCTTGATAAGTCATGCATAAAGAGTCTCGCTTTCTTTTAGTGTTTATTGCTTTGTTCTTGAACAACTTCGTTAATAGTACATTCTGTTTTGAGTACATAGCACAGATTTTACACCCAATAAAATGAATTTGCAATCTTATTTTATCAAAAAAAGACGCTTCTCCATACTGGCTTTTATCACAGATGCTTGTTGCTTGATTACACGTTATGTTTAATTTTTTAAACATTCTCTAATTATTAAACCAGTTATCTTCTAAACATTTTCTCAGCTGCATTCTTGCTCTATGAATAATCACCCATAGATTTGACGAGCTAATGTCTAGTTCCTTACAAATTACCTGTGTATCTATTTCTTGAATCGTTTTCATTCTAAAAACCATCGCATATTTTTGAGGTAATTTGTCTACACACAAATCTATTTGATGCTGTAGCTCTTTATTTTCTATTTTTTTCTCTACTTCATTACCCCAAGACTGTGGAACTCTTTCCTCAATCCAATCTCCTTCATTTTCACCATCATTATAGAAATTCATTCGAACCTCAGCTTGTCCTTTTTTAGAGTTTATTTTTCTGTAATGATCTATAATTTTTCTTTTGAGAATAGAAATTAGCCAGGTTCTTTCGGTTGCTTTTCCTTCAAAATTTTTTGCTGATTTTAGCCCCGAAAAAAAGGTTTCTTGAACCAAGTCTTTTGAAACCTCATGATTATTAACCCTAATAAAAGTGTACCTAAATAGATAATCAGAGTAATTATCTATCCATTTTGTTGGATTTAAAGTGTGTATTATGGGTGAAGGATTGCTCATTGTTTCTAAATTTCAAATATACATTATTTTAACTGTCGTTTTCCGATGAAACCCTCACCAATAAAAGGTGGTTTTTTAAAAGTCCTTCATTTTTTAATACAAAATATACTATCTTTTTATCTACTAATTAAACTAGATTCATATCTGTTGATATTTAGTACTTTTACAAAACCTTAATTAATAACATTATGTCTGTAGCTAAAAAGCAATACAAAAGAATTACTACCAAGTCTCTGGTAGAAATGAAAGCAAACGGTGAAAAAATATCTATGTTAACAGCATATGACTATACCATGGCTAAAATTGTTGATGGCGCTGGAATTGATGTCATCCTTGTTGGAGATTCTGCATCTAATGTAATGGCTGGTCACGAAACAACATTGCCTATTACTTTAAATGAAATGATTTATCACGCTAGCTCTGTTGTAAGAGCAGTAGAGCGTTCTTTGGTTGTCGTAGATTTACCTTTTGGGAGCTATCAATCAGACCCTAAAGAAGCCCTTCGCTCTGCTATTAGAATTATGAAAGAAAGCGGTGGTCATTCTATTAAAGTTGAAGGAGGAAAAGAAATTAAAGAATCTATCAAACGCATTTTAAATGCAGGTATTCCTGTTATGGGTCACTTAGGTTTAACTCCACAATCTATTTACAAGTTTGGCACCTACACCGTAAGAGCTAAAGAAGAAGAAGAGGCCGAAAAATTATTAGAAGAGGCCTTAATGCTTGAAAAGCTGGGTTGTTTCGCTTTAGTTTTAGAAAAAGTTCCAGCTGCTTTAGCTGAAAAAGTAGCCAAATCAATTTCTATTCCTGTTATAGGAATAGGCGCTGGTAATGGTGTAGATGGGCAAGTGCTGGTAACACATGATATGTTAGGAATGACTCATGAGTTTCATCCTAGATTTCTAAGAAGGTATTTAGATTTGTACTCAGAAATGACCACTGCTTTTGAAAACTATATTTCTGATGTAAAAAATAAAGATTTTCCAAGCGAAAAAGAACAATATTAAGGTTTTGAAAATCATTCATTTAGATACAAATCATTCTAGTTTACTCCATCAGCTTTCTGCTGCCGGTTTTGAAAACCACCAAGACTACACCTCTTCAAAAGCTGAGATTGAAAAGAAGATTCACAACTATGACGGCATCATTATTAGAAGTCGGTTTTCTATAGATCAATCTTTTTTAGATAAGGCAATAAATCTTAAATTTATTGGTAGAGTTGGAGCTGGCTTAGAAAATATAGATTGTAACTATGCAATCTCTAAAGGTATTGAGCTAATTTCGGCTCCTGAAGGAAATAGAAATGCCGTTAGTGAGCATGCCTTAGGAATGTTGCTATCTCTATTTAACAACCTTAACAAAGCAGACAAAGAGGTTAGAAAGGGTTTGTGGTTGAGAGAAGAAAATAGGGGTGAAGAAGTAGATGGAAAAACCATTGGTTTAATTGGCTATGGAAATATGGGAAAGGCTTTTGCAAAAAAACTTCGTGGTTTTGATGTAACTGTTTTGTGTTGTGACATTAAACCGAATGTAGGAGATGAAAATGCAACACAAGTTAGCCTAGAGGAGCTTCAAAAAAAATCAGATATCTTAAGTTTACATGTTCCTGAAACCAAACTTACCCATGGCATGATTGATGGTGCTTTTATCAACAATTTTAATAGACCGTTTTGGTTAATTAACACTGCCAGAGGAAACAATATTGTCACTAAAGACCTTGTTAAGGCTTTACAATCTGGAAAAATTTTAGGGGCCGCATTAGATGTTTTAGAATATGAAAAATCATCTTTCGAAAACCTATTTACTAGCCATCATTTTCCGGCAGAGTTTGACTATTTAATTAGATCAGAAAACACCATACTATCGCCACATGTTGCGGGATGGACTCTTGAAAGTAATGTAAAATTAGCACAAACAATAGCCGATAAAGTCTTAGAGAAATTTAGCTAACGTATCTTTTTATAAACAATCATCAAAGAAAAAAATACAACTAGACTCTCCTAAAGGTTACAATAACCTGCTTACCAAGAAACAAATTTAGATCTTTAAAAAATTTGATTTTGCGCTATGTAGGAGCTGGAAATAAAACACTATTTGTTTGATTTTCAAAACATTATAAAATAATTTAGAATAAAATAAAATAATAGCAGACAGGAGATAATCCTTTTTTATAAATTTACATCCTAATCACAAAACAGATGAAGGTACTATCAGAGAACTCAGCAGAACTTTTAATTTTAGTTTTTTTAATTGTTACTTTTTTACAATCTGGAATTGATAAAATCACAGATTGGAAAGGAAATATTTCTTTTATTAAAGGTCATTTTAAAGACTCTCCATTAAAAAATTTGGTTCCTTTTCTGTTAGGAGTTATTGTCATCACAGAACTTGCCGCAAGTTTGTTTATGATAATTGGTACGTATGAAATTTTCTTGAAAGGATTTTCTTATTTTGCTTTGCTTGGCCTTCAATTATCTGCTGTCACTTTAATTTTTCTTTTAATTGGTCAACGCCTAGCGAAAGATTATCAAGGAGCTATGACTTTAGCCGTCTACTTCATTGTTACCATCTTAGGAATTATGACTCTTCATCAATAATAGTTATTTCTTATATAATAAAACAATATTATAATTGTTTCTTATTACTTTTTAGTGCTCAAATAAGGTTTTTAAGCTTGTTTTTTGTTTTTTCCGACAACTTAGTTAATGTTAAAAAAAAGAATGCTTATTTGCGCTTAGAGAGCTTTTTTTGTGTGTTTTAGCTCATAAATAAGAGAAGAGTACTCTTTTGATTTTAAAGCTTTCATATTTGACCTTAATCCGACAAAAAAGGCCTTTACGTAATTATATGTTCCTTTTTTATTCTTTTCACTTAAAAGAGACACATAAAAAGAATCATATTTCATTGGATGTGTTTTTACTACTTTTAGATTAACCGCCCCAAATAGTGTTTGAATTGTTTTTTGAGAGAAGTGCCAAAGATGTCTTGGAACATCATAAGCGGCCCAAAATTCTTTGTAATAAGCTGCGTCATAACTTTTAAAATTTGGTACAGCAACAAATAATTGTCCGTCTGCATTAAGCATGCTTTTTAACTGATCTATGATTTCATAGAGGTTTGGTACATGCTCTAATACGTGCCACAATGTTATGACATCAAACTTTTTTCCTGCAAAACTATTTAAATTTTCCGATAGTATTACTCCTTTTTCTTGGGCTTTTGTTCTTGGTTTTAACATTGGCTCAGTGCCAGAAGTTTCATGTCCTAAGTTTTTACAACATAAAAGAAAATCTCCTGTACCAGCTCCAACGTCTAGAATAGTTAGTCTAGCATTTTCTTTATGAAATAAAGATGTTTTTGTTTTGAAAGATCTTTTCTTAACGCCTTTATATAATTTATCTAATAATACATTTTTTGATTCATTATGAGATTGATACTCCTTAGAATCATAGTATTCATCTATATTTGGGGGTGTTGGCGATGTAACCAACATATCTAATTTGTCGTTCATCATAACCTCATACGTTTCCCCTGAAACTAAGTGATCTTTACAGTTTAAAAAAGGGACAGACCCATTATGAAGCTCTTTTTCTTTCATTCTTTCTTAAGTGATGTTCCATGTGGAACATTAATAACCTCTTCTATTAACGCCCCATATAAACCAACAAGACAGAAATATCACTTGGTGAAACACCGCTAATTCTACTGGCTTGAGATATGGTTACTGGTTGTATTTTGCTTAATTTTTCTTTAGCCTCATGAGATAAAGAGTTTACTTTGTTATAATTAAATGTTTGAGGAATAACAACATTCTCTAACCTATTTAGCTTATCTGCATTAGCGCGTTCTTTATCAATATATCCAGAATACTTTAAATGTATTTCAACTTGTTCTAAAATTGTTTTGTCTATTTCTTCTAAAACAAAAAAAGCTTGTAGGGATTCTAAATCCTTAAAGTCTATTAGAGAAAGTTGTGGTCTTGATGCTACTTTATAAAGCTTAACTGATTGATCTATAGGTGATAGATTTTTGCGAGAGAGAATTGGATTCATTTGTTCTTTAGAAACACTAGTCTCCTCTAAAAACTTAATCAGTTTTGCAGTTTTAATCCTTTTTAGGTTTACCTTATGTAAGCGTTCCTCAGATGCCAAACCTATTTCATGTCCTAACGGAGTTAACCTTAAATCTGCATTGTCTTGTCTTAAAAGTGTGCGGTACTCTGCTCTAGATGTGAACATTCTGTAAGGCTCATCTGTACCCTTAGTAATCAAATCATCAATTAAAACACCTATATATGCCTCGCTCCTTTTAAGTATAAAAGGTTCTTTGCCTTGTGTTTTGTGTGCTGCATTTACACCAGCCATTAAACCTTGTGCAGCTGCTTCTTCATAACCAGTGGTACCATTAATCTGACCAGCAAAGAAAAGGTTTTCAACTAATTTTGTTTCTAATGAATGTTTTAATTGTGTGGGTGGAAAATAGTCATACTCTATTGCATAACCATATCTAAAAAACTTAACATTTTCAAACCCTGGTATATGTCTTATGGCTTTGTCTTGTATGTCTTCTGGCATAGAAGTAGAAAAACCGTTAACATAAATTTCAACAGTCGTCCAACCTTCAGGTTCTACAAAAACTTGATGTCTGTCTTTGGTGGCAAATCGATCAATTTTATCTTCTATAGAAGGACAGTATCTTGGCCCTGTAGATTGAATTCTTCCGTTAAACATTGGTGATCTGTCAAAACCCTCTCTTAATATATCATGAACTTTTGAGTTTGTATGAGTTAGATAACAAGAACGTTGCTTAACTAAGGGTTTTGTATCTAAATATGAAAATGTTTCTGTTTTGACATCTCCTGGTTGTTCTTCCATTTTGGAGTAGTCTAAAGACCTTCCATCTACCCTTGGTGGAGTACCTGTTTTCATTCGTCCAGACTCAAAACCTTTTAAAACTAAATCTTCAGTAACTCCTGTAGATGATCCTTCACCAGCTCTTCCGCCCCCAAAAGTTTTCTCACCAATATGAATGAGGCCATTTAAAAATGTGCCAGCAGTAACAATAACAGTTTTTGCCTTAATTTCTAAACCTAAAGCAGTTTTTACTCCAGTTATTTTTGAGCCTTCAAAAAGAAGACCATTAACAGAATCTTGATAAAAATCTAGATTTTTTGTGTTTTCTAACATGTTTCTCCAAGTTTCTGCAAACATCATTCTATCAGATTGAGCTCTTGGGCTCCACATGGCAGGCCCTTTAGATTTATTAAGCATCTTAAACTGAATAGCTGTTTTGTCTGTAACAATACCGCTATAGCCACCTAAGGCGTCTATTTCTCTAATAATTTGGCCCTTAGCAATACCTCCCATGGCAGGATTGCAACTCATTTGTGCAATATTCTGGAGATTCATTGTAATGAGTAATGTGGTAGCCCCCATGTTAGCGCTGGCTGCCGCAGCTTCGCTTCCAGCATGACCTCCACCAATTACAATTACATCATATGTTGTGTCAAATAAACTCATTTTTGTTTCACGTGAAACAACACTTAAGTACCTTAACCTTAATTGTTTAACAACAAAATACTGGTGTTTTCTTTAAGCGTCATTACCTTTTTTTCTTCTGTTGTTTTGTCTTTATAACCCATGTAATGCAACACACCATGAATCATAACTCTTCTTAGCTCGTTTTCAAATGTAACGTTATACTTTTCTGCATTATCTAAAACACGTTCAATAGATATATAAATGTCTCCGTTAATCTGCTTACCAAGAGAATAATCAAAACTTATAATATCTGTAAAAGAATCGTGTTTAAGGAACTCTTTGTTTATGTGATTGAGATATGTATCATCACAAAATATATAATTAATTTCTCCAATAACAAAGCCTTCTAAAACAACAACGCGTTCAATCCACAAAATGGTTTTAGCTTCATTGTTTAAGTTAAATGTAGTTTCGGAATTAAATGTAATCACTCTTTAATTTTTTTAGAAAAATACTTTTGCACCTTCTTTTCAAAATCTTGTTGCAAAGGTAATGATTGTCTATTTAATATCTCCATTTGGTTATAAAACTGCTTTTTAAATTGTAATTCTTTTAATTGTTTATTTTGATAAGCAGCAGAGTTCGTGTTTGATTTTCTTTTTTTATCTTTTCCTTGCTCAAAAGCTGCTTTGTCCAATTTTAATAATTCGTATTCTAATTGTTGCATTCTTTCTATTGTTTCTTGATAAAAACCTTTTTGTAAAATATCATTTTCTAGCTGCTCCATTGTTTTTAAAACCTTTTTAACTGTTTCGCTATTTTCGCCGCCTTCTTTCAGAGCATCCTTAAGCTGCCCTCTCAATATATTTTGTTGTTGGTATATTTTAAACAACTCACCGTTTAATTGTTCTTCACCTAATTTGTTATCACCCTGCCCCCCTTGTTTTCCTTCTTTTTTTCCTCTTCCTCCGTCTTTTTCACCGTTCTTTTTTTTCAATCCTTTTTTTAACTGTTCTGAAAGACCTTTTTGTTTTTCTATTAAAGTAGGTAAACTAAAAGAGTTTCCTTTTCCTTTTTTCCCTGAAGCACCCATATTATTTTGCATATCATTTAAAAGGCTACTTAATAAGTCAGCTAAATTATTTACGGCAGTCATTACATACTGTTGGTTAGAGCCAGCAACGTCAAATCTATTTTCCGATAAGTTTTCTAGTGAAGCATCTAAATTATAATGGGTATTAGATAGTTCTGTTTGAATTTTTGAAGATAATATGGGAAGTCTCATAGATAAAACAAATAAACTATCATCAATGTGTTCAAAATAAGTTTTTAATTCATTTTGGTTTTTTAATTCTTTTCCAAAATCTGGATGTCTTACAGAAATCTCATCAAACTTAACAAGTAAATCTTCTTGTTTGAAAGAAAAAGTAATAAGGTTTTCTAATATCTTCCTTAAGTCTTCTATATTTTCATCGATAGAGTTTTCTTGTATGTCAGATATTGCTTGTTGCATTTTCTGACTCATTTGTTGCATTTTTTTTGATGCTTTTATTTGTGACTTCTGAGCTTCTTTTTTTTGGTTATTCTTTAAGTCTTCTTCAGATTTAGATAACACCTGTTTTATTTCTTCTGATTCCTCTTGCTGTTGAGGTATGTCCATGGGTTCTTTTAATTTTTCATTATCCTTGGACAACTCCTCTAATTCTTTTGAAATTTCATCAAACTCATTCCCGATCTTTTCTTGTTCTTCTAATGCGTTTTTATTGCTGTTGTCTAGGGTGTCTTGTTTTTTAGATAACCCCTCAAGTTTGTTGGCTATTTGCAGTGTTTTTTCTTCTACATAGAAGCGCTTCGTTAGTTCTAATATTCTTTCTAAGCTTCGTTCTTGTTGTTTGTTTTGTTGTGCTAACTGTTTTGTTTTTTTAAACAATTCCTCTTTGTCGAGTTTATTTGCTATTTTTTGAAGCTCATCTAGCAATTTCTTTTGTTTGTTTAAGGTTAAAAGTTCCTCTATTCGTTTCTTAAGTTGTTGTTTCTTGTTTTGTAATGATTCTGTTTCTTCTGTTTTTTGCTCCAAAGATTGCTGAAGGTTTTCTGTTTGCCGCTCCATCATTTGTTCATACTGTTTTTGTCTGCGCAGAAACTCATCAACTTTTTTCTTATCACTCCAGTTAAGGTCTTTTTTATTCTGAAGTTCTTGCTGTATCTTTTGAAGTGTTTTCTTCTGTTGTTCTTGATTTAGAATAGCATTTTCAAGATTTTGAATTGTCTCTTTTTGATCTTTTAATTGCTCTTGATTAAACTCCTCGTTAGTTTGCTTCCTATATTTAAATTTCTTGCTATTGGTTTTTTTATTACCGTGAATTGCATCATTGTCTGAAACCTGAAAATAAAGCTCATAATCAACTCCTTTTTCAAGTATTATTTCTTTGGGGAATTCATAAAAAAAGGTTTGTGTAGTGGCTTTAGCAATATCCAATAAAAAGCTCTTTTTTTGAGTAGGGGTGTCTTGATTATAATAAATGACTTTTAATGTGTTTATTCCATAATCATCTGAAATCTGACCAACAAACAATGCATTTTCAACGTTAACACTATCTATATTAGATTTTACAATTATTATCGGAAACTCGTCTACAATAACTCTTAGGCTGTAAGAAAGTTTTTCAAAATCTTGTAATTGGCTGTTAGAAGAACTAATAGTATACTCCGTGTTTTTTAGCACTGTCTTCTTGTATGTAAAGTTATTTTCTGCAGTTTCAAGAAAGTTATCTCTTCTTTTGTTTTCTGTAAAGGAAATGCTATCAGATTGGTACGCAGTTACATCCCATCTTATTTTTGTTCCCTCAGGAACCAAAAGGTTTCCAGTGTTTTCAACCTTTTTGTCTTTTTTTTTAATATATCTGGGATACTCTAAATTAATAACAAGGTTTTGAATAAGAGGTGTTTTTATAAGTTCAAGAGAATAGAACTTAGAAATTACGCTCCCTGACTGAAACTGAAAATCTATTGGAGCAACTACATTTGTAAAAGTGAATGAAAAAATACCTTTTGCCGTTTCTTGCATTAAATACTTCTGTTTATTATATAAAACTTTCACTTCCTCTGGAACAACAGTACCTTTGGTTGATAGAGAAACGGTATACGAGCCTCCCTCAATTACGCGTAAATTCTCAGTCAATAAGTGATAAGAAAAAGGTGCCGGAGGAACAAATACAACTTTTGGGTTTACAACCCTTGTTAAACTGTTGTATAGCTCAACATCTATTCCTGATAAAGATGAAAGAAGCCATATAAATATTGGAAATATTAAGTATTTTAAGTAAAGAATGTTCTTTTTAAAATCTACCGCTTTTGCAAACTGAACAGGTAGCAATTCTAAAGATTTTTGTTGAATGCTGGCCAATATAAGATCTGTTTCTTTTTGTTCATTTTTTAGTTGTAAAATATTTAACAACTTATCTTGAACCTCAGGAAAGTGGTTTCCGATAATTTTAGAAGATTCAATCTCATTAATGCCTTTTTTAAGCTTAATTAATTGAGTGATAGGAGTAATAATGAATTTAAAAAATAAAAAGAACTCTACAAAAATAAAAAAAAGGAACAAAATTGTTCTATAAGTGGGTTGTAACCATAAAAAGTATTCCACGTATATCGTAAAAATAAAGTATAAAACACCTAATAGGCTGAACAAAATGCCTCCTTTAATAAGCTCATTGGTGTAGTACTTCTTATAGAAAAAAGATAGTTTCTGTTCTATGTTTAAAAAAGCATTCATCAACCAATAAAAATAAGGTATTTAAAAGAGCTATAGAAGGATTTATTGTTAAAGATTTATTTGCTGGAGTTCTATTACATTTTGCTTTTTTTATCTAATATTAGAAAAGTATCTTTGTTGCTTAAATTTATGTGTTAATGATGTCTAATGTTCGTGTTCGTTTTGCTCCTAGTCCAACAGGACCTCTCCATATAGGAGGGGTAAGAACTGCTTTATATAATTATTTGTTTGCTAAAAAGCACAACGGTGTTTTTGTTTTAAGAATAGAAGACACAGACCAAACAAGATACGTTGCTAATGCTGAAAAATATATTACAGATGCGTTAGACTGGTGCCGTATTCCTTTTGATGAAGGCCCCGGTAAAAATGAAAAATTTGGGCCTTATCGTCAATCCGAAAGAAAAGAATTATACGAGGAGTATGCAAACACTTTAATTAAAAAAGGAAAAGCATATTACGCTTTTGACACTTCTGATGAGTTAAATGCTCACAGGAAACAACATGAAGAGGCGGGAAAAACCTTTATTTATAACTGGCACAATAGAGAAAAAGGACGATTAGTGAATTCTTTAATTTTAACTGAGCAGGCTACTAAAAAAAGAATAGAAAATGGCGATAACTATGTTATTCGTTTTAAAACACCTCAAGACAAAACATTAATATTAAAAGATGAAATTAGGGGGTCTATTACTATAGATACAAACACACTAGATGATAAGGTTTTATTTAAGTCAGATGGAATGCCAACGTATCATTTAGCAAATATTGTAGACGATTATTTAATGAAAATTAGTCATGTAATTCGTGGTGAGGAGTGGTTGCCATCAATGGCCTTACATGTATTATTATACGATGCTTTTGGATGGGATGCACCAAAGTTTGCTCATCTTCCGCTTATTTTAAAACCTATAGGTAAAGGAAAGCTTAGTAAAAGAGATGGAGACAAATTAGGTTTTCCTGTGTTTCCATTAGCGTACACAAATGAAGAGACAGGGGGCGTTTCTCTTGGCTACAAAGAAAGCGGTTATTTTTCTGACGCTTTTATAAATATGCTCTCTTTATTGGGCTGGAACCCAGGTACAGAACAAGAACTTTTTTCTATAGAAGAATTAATTACTACTTTTGATTTATCTAGAGTAAGTAAATCTGGTGCTAAATTTAGCTTAGATAAAACGAACTGGTTTAACCAACAATACCTTCAGAAAAAAACAGATGCTGAATTAGCACTTTTATTCTCGGTTATTTTAAAAAACAAAAAAATTAACTCCTCTAAAAGCTATGTAGAAAAAGTTGCTTCCTTAATAAAGGAAAGAGCTGTATTTGTAAAAGATTTTTGGAGTTTAAGTAGTTACTTCTTTAAAACACCTGAAGGTTACGATGAAAAAGCCTCTAAAAAACAATGGAAAGAAGGCACAAGCGCCTTAATGAACGAATTAATAATAGTACTAGCTTCTATAGATGATTTTTCCTCTAAAACAATTGAAGAAACAGTAAAGAGCTGGATTTCTTCTGAAGAAATTGGTTTTGGTAAAATAATGCAACCTCTTCGTTTGGCTATTGTTGGCGAAATGAAAGGTCCACATTTATTTGATATTATCGATATGATTGGAAAAGATGAGGCGGTTCTTCGTATTAAAAAAATAATAAAAACACTATCATGATAAAACACTTCTTTTTTCTTTCAATTATTTTATTTTCCGCTACTAGCGTTGCTCAGTTTGACTCTCAATATAACAGAGGACGCAGAACACAGCAAAGGCAACCAATGACTACGCCAAAACAAAAACCACCAAGTTTTAACGTGGAAAAAGCTATTGGTATGACCATTTACAATATAGAAAAGGTGATGAAAAAAATTGGTGTTAAAGGTTCTTCTGAACATCGCCAAGAAGTTACCAATATTTTTAAGCATTTTAATAAAGATCTAAATCAGGTAAAAAGAATTAACACTTTTCTGTTTTCAGAAGGAAAATCAAAAATGGAAGCAGCACAAAAAGAAAGTTTTAACACTAGAGACTACGGTATTCTTCAAGAGGCGTACAAAGAAGTAACTACTACTTTTGAACCTGTAACAAAAATTGTTAAAGAAAAAGAAGACCATTTAGATGAAAATTTGGAAAAGATATTATCTGTTAAGGAATATAAGAAGTGGAAGAAATATAAAACAAACCTAAAGAAAAAGAAAAATTTGTAACATTTTATTTATTTTACGTCTTACTAATAGAAACTTTTTTTATTAATTATTAACTTTTTAATACAACACCATGGGCTCACTCTTTTTACCGATCATTTTAGGACTTGTTTTTATTATACTTTATGGCGCTATCTTTATTGTAAAACAACAAACGGCTGCAATTATTGAAACTTTTGGACGTTTTAGCAGTGTTAAACAATCTGGGCTACAGGTAAAAATACCGTTTGTACAAAGAATTTCTGGAAGATTAAGTCTAAAAATCCAACAATTAGACGTCATCATAGAAACAAAAACACTTGATAATGTTTTTGTAAAACTGAAAGTTTCAGTTCAGTTTAAAGTAATTAAAGAAAAAGTAAGCGATGCTTTTTATAAGTTAGATTACCCACATGATCAAATAACATCCTATGTTTTTGATGTGGTTCGTGCAGAGGTTCCCAAAATGAAATTAGATGATGTTTTTGTAAAAAAAGACGATGTTGCTATTGCTGTTAAGTCTGAGTTAAATGATGCAATGATGGAATATGGATACGATATTATTAAAACACTAGTTACAGATATAGACCCAGATGCTCAGGTAAAAGCAGCAATGAATAGAATTAATGCTGCAGATAGAGAAAAGACAGCGGCACAATACGAAGGAGACGCTGCTCGAATTTTAATTGTTGAGAAAGCAAAAGCAGAGGCTGAAAGCAAACGGCTTCAAGGACAGGGTATTGCAGATCAAAGAAGAGAAATTGCTCGTGGTCTAGAAGAATCTGTTGAGGTTTTAAATAAAGTTGGTATTAATTCACAAGAAGCTTCTGCTTTAATTGTGGTAACACAACACTATGACACCTTGCAATCTATTGGACAGGAAACAAATAGTAATTTAATTTTACTACCAAACTCTCCACAGGCTGGAAGTCAAATGTTAAATGATATGGTAGCAAGTTTTACCGCTAGTAATCAGATAGGAGAGGCAATGAAAAACAACAAAAAAAAATTAAACAAATAACAGATGATATTATCAACCACAAACAATATTGATGGTAAACCTGTAAAAGGTTATTTAGGAATTGTTACAGGAGAAACAATTATAGGGGCTAACATTTTTAAAGATTTATTTGCTAGTATAAGAGATATTGTTGGAGGAAGGTCTGGTTCTTATGAAAAGGTTCTTCGTGAGGCAAAAGACATCGCATTAAAAGAGATGACTGATAACGCTATTAGATTAAATGCAGACGCGGTTGTTGGTATTGATTTAGATTATGAAACAGTTGGTAAAAACGGTGGTATGTTAATGGTGACTGCCTCAGGAACCGCTGTTAGTTTATAAAAAAAACCAAAGATTTTATCTTTGGTTTTTTTTATTATTTTTTTTCTTCTAATTTATCTTCTTCCTTTTCCTCTTCTTTAGAGGCTTTTTTAAATTCCTTTATTCCGCCGCCTAAGCCTTTCATTAGTTCTGGTATTTTTTTTCCACCAAAGAACAGCAATAACGCTAATGCAATAATTACCCAAGATCCAATACTTGGCATACCTAAAAGAAATATATTTAAAATCATTATTTTAGTTTATGTTTAAGTAACAAAGATACAAAAACCAATGTATCAATTAATTCATTTGTTTTATAATTCCTCCAGCAACCTTTTTGTTTTTAATAACCTCTGGAGAACCCTTATAAAAAACAGAGCCCCCAAAACTAACTTTTACATGTAATGTTTCTCCTGCTTTCACCTCTGCCTTTGCTCCTGTTCCTGCTTTTACAGTACTGTTGTCCGATACATTTAAATCATAGCCATGATACACTCCATATAAGTCTAGGTCTATCTCTTGGTTTTTTGAACTTCCTGAAAGTTTTATTATTCCTCCAGATGAAGACTTTACTTTTAAATGTTTTGTTTTAATTTCTAAATCTATAAAAGCGCCTTCTTGTGCTTTTACCTCTATATGTGTTTGATTAATGTCTTTTCCAGTAATTATTGAGCCCTCATTACCGTCTATTACTTGAATGTCTTCATTATAATATAGTTTTACATTTACTTTACCATCTGCTAATAAGTCTGGAAATTTTAAACTAATTTTTAAAATACCATCCGAATTTTTAATTTTTATATTTTCTGACTTTTCTCCTGTAACTTCTATTTTATGTTCATTAGATTTAATTAACTCTACATTAATTCCACTGTAAACCTTTATTTTATAAAAATCGCCTAACTTTTTAGTAACTGTTGTTTGAGAGAACAACACATTGCTTGCTATTAAAAAAATTATAAGAATGTTTTTTTTCATTTTTTTTAAGCAATATATTAATAATTATAAAATTAAAAAAAGTATTTTAATAGTATAACACCTTTTAGAAAAACTCTATTGTTCTATAAGAGAAAAATCTAAGTGTTTTCTTTCTAAATCTGTGTGTTTTACTTTTACAGTAACTTGATCTCCTAATTGATAAATATGTTTTGTGGTTTGTCCAATAATTGCATATTGTTTTTCATCAAAAATATAATAATCGTTTTTTATATCTCTAATTCTCACCATTCCTTCACATTTATTAGATGTAATTTCTACATAAATTCCCCATTCTGTAACACCAGAAATAACCCCCAAAAACTCTTCTTCTTGGTGATCTTGCATGTATTTAACCTGCATGTATTTAATAGATTGTCTTTCGGCTTTAGAGGCAAGCTCTTCTCGTTTTGATGCATGTTTACACTTAGCTTCATAATCATCTTGCTTCGGAGAATTTTCTCCATCTAAATAATGTTGTAACAAACGATGGGTCATCACATCTGGGTAACGACGTATTGGAGAGGTAAAATGAGAGTAATAGTCGAAGGCTAACCCATAATGACCGATGTTTTGAGTGGTGTATACCGCCTTACTCATGGTTCTTATTGCTAAAGTCTCTATCATGTTTGCTTCTGCCTTACCGTGAACATCTTTTAGTAGTTTATTCAAACTTTCTGTTGTGCTCTCTTTTGTTTGGGTATCCATTTTATATCCAAAATTAAAAACAATATTTTGTAAAGCAGCTAGCTTTTCTACATCTGGTTCATCATGAACTCTATATATAAATGTGTTGTTGGTTGGCTTCTTATTAGCTTGACCAATAAACTCAGCTACTTTTCTATTAGCTAACAACATAAATTCTTCAATTAATTTATTAGCATCTTTTGCTTCTTTAAAAAAGACTCCTACAGGGTTAGCTTCTTCATCTAAATGAAACTTTACCTCTACTCTATCAAAAGAAATAGCTCCTTCTTGCATTCTTTTTTTACGAAGAATCTTTGCTAATTCATTTAATTTTAAGGTAGCTTCTACAATATGATCACTTACCTTATAAGATTCATCTGTTATAGATACATTCTCAGGTATAAAGTTTTTCTTTGTTTCTATAATAACTTGTGCTTCTTCGTAAGCAAAACGTTTATCTGAATAGGTAACGGTTCTTCCAAACCATTCATGTATAACTTGTGCTTTTTCATTTATTTCAAACACTGCCGAAAAAGTTAATTTTTCTTCATTAGGCCTTAAAGAACAGGCTCCATTTGATAACATTTCTGGTAACATTGGAACTACTCTATCAACTAAATAAACGGATGTTGCTCTACTATAAGCCTCATCATCTAAAATAGTGTTTGGTTGAACATAATGAGAAACATCAGCAATATGAATTCCTATTTCATAATTACCATTCTCTAATTTTGTAAAAGATAACGCATCATCAAAATCTTTTGCATCTTTAGGATCTATTGTAAAGGTTAGGTCTTTACGCATATCTCTTCTTTTTAATATCTCATCCTTTGTTATTTCTAACGATAATTTACTAGCGTCTTCTTCAACCTCTTTTTCAAATTCATATGGTAAACCATATTCTAATAAAATTGAATGAATTTCAGTATTATGGTCACCAGGCTTCCCTAAAACTTGTGTAATCTTCCCAAAAGGGTTTTTAGAATTTTCTGGCCAATCTGTTATAGTAGCTTGAACTTTATCTCCATGCTCTGCTCCATTTATTCTTGCTTTTGATACAAAAATATCTGCATACATTTTCTGATTATCACAAACAACAAAACCAAAGTTTTTACTCATTTGTAAAACTCCTACAAAAGCAGTCTTATCTCTTTCTATGATTTCTACAATATCAGCTTCCAGCTTATTACTTCTCTTTCTTTTATATATATATGCTTTTACAGTATCGTTTTGTAATCCTTTTCCTAAATTATTGGAAGGAATAAAAATATCTTTTTCGAAATCATCTGATATAAAATATCCATTTCCATTAGATGTAACATCTAGAGTACCTATATGATATTTTCTATCTTCATTAATTTGATATTTACCCCTGTCTATTTCTTTTATTTTTTTTGTTCCTGTTAATTCTGCTAACTTTTGAAGTATTTGTGTTTTTCCATCTGTATCTGATATATTTAATTTACCCGCTATTTGCTTATAATTATAATGTTTATTACTATCTTCATTAAGTATTTTAAATATATTTCTTGTTAAATCTTTAATCACATTACCTTTCTTTTTGTAGATTTTTTTCTTTCTACTCATAACTATTTATTCTTTTTATATGTTTAGAAAAATACAAATTTATATGTCTATTTAATAGAAATAAACAGTTATAATTCAATTTTGTACTTTGTTTCTTTAATTAATATAATTTTATGTTGCACTTCAATAAGCTTCGTGTTACAAATTCTTGGTATTTAATCGTAAATCCTTCCGCGGGAAATACTAATTTTAAAAAATCATGGATTTGTATTCAAAGTTTATTAGAAACCAAAGAAATTTATTTTTCTTTTGCTTTTACTCAGTATACCAAACATGAACTAATACTTGTAGATGAAGCTATTAAACAAGGATATAGAAATTTTATTTCTGTAGGCGGAGACGGAACCTTACATCATGTGGTAAACGGAATAATGATGCAAAGATATACAAAAACATCTAATATAAAACTAGGTGTGATTCCTTTAGGTACTGGCAATGATTGGATAAGAACATATAAGATTCCTAATTCTATAGAAAAAGCTATTAATGTTATTGTAAATGATACTATTATTTTTCAAGATATTGGTTGTATTACCTTAGCTTCTGGTAAAAAAGAATACTTTAATAACCTAGCAGGTATAGGTTATGATGGGTATGTTGTTAAAAATTTAAAATATTTAAAAAAACTAGGTTCTATCGCATTTTTACTTAGTGGGTTATATAGTTTATTATTTTATAAAAAAACTTCTTATAGAATGTATATTAATGATAAATATATGAGAGAAAAATGTTTAATGATTGTATTTGGTATCTGTAAATATTCTGGTGGAGGATTACAAGTTACAAAAGAACCAAATCCTAGAGATGGATTATTAGATGTTACTATTGTTAAAAATTTTTCTTTTTTTAATCTACTTTTTAATATTCCTAAACTATATAATGGAAAAATAGTAGATCATTATAAAGTAACAACTTATAAAGTGAAAGATTTAAAAATAGAAGAAAATACTAATTCTATTATAGAAGCAGATGGAGAAATTGTAGGAACAGGTTCTTTAAAAGTACATATCATTCCTAGTGCTATTCAATTTTTGATTAATTGTATTTAAACTTTATTAACAATCTATATTATTATCATATTTCTTTTATTTAAAATTTAAAATATATACTGATTATAATAGTATGTGAATAGTTAATATAGAAAATTAACTTTTTATTTTTATATATCAGTTATTAAAAAACATTCACAAGTTGTTAGATATTTAAACTCCTTAAAACCAACTATAATTAGTACTTATTAACAGTATATATATATAACTATAAATAGTTTTTATTCATTAATTAGAAGTTAATAAGTACTAGAAAAAGCTAAAAAATATGTTTATAAATAATCATTAAATAATGAAATCTTTTATTGTGTATGTAGTAAAAACTTTTGTATTGTAATTATAGTTGAATTAATCAAATCTAATTTTTAAAATTTACATTTACTTCTTAACAATTACTTAAAAGAAGCTAATTAACTAAAGTATAGGTAGTTATTAAATAATATATATTTTTAATTTTTAAAACTGTTGATAACCATATCTATTTGTATTTTTGTTTTAATTAAAATGATAAAAACCAACTCATTATGAATATTTCTATAGGAAATGATCACGCCGCTACAGCTTATAAATTTGCAATAGTTAAATTATTAGAATCAAAAGGAATATTAGTAAAAAATTATGGAACAGATTTAAATGAGAGTGTAGATTATCCAGATTTTGTTCATCCTGTTGCTAAAGATATCGTCTCTAAAAAAGCAGATTATGGTATTTTATTATGTGGTAGTGCAAACGGTGTTGCAATGACTGCAAATAAATACAAAGAAGTAAGGGCCGGTTTATGTTGGTCAAATGAAATTGTAGAATTAATTAGACAACATAATAATGCAAATGTTTTATGCATACCAGCAAGATATACCTCTATTCCACAAGCGTTAAAAATGGTAGAAACATTTTTAAGTACAAATTTTGAGGGAGGTAGGCATCAAAATAGAGTAAATAAAATACCTATTTGTTAAAAATGAAGTTTAGTATAAAAAAATTTAGTGAACTAACAGTTAATGAGATGTATGTTATTTTACAACTTAGATCTGAAGTGTTTGTTGTAGAACAAGATTGTGTATTCCAAGATTTAGATAATAAAGATCAAATAGCATATCATGTGTTGGGTTTAAAAGATGACAAAATAATTGCATATGCTAGAATATTTGACTCTGAAGATTACTTTTTAGAACCAAGTATTGGTAGAATTACTGTAAAAAAAGAATTTAGAAAGTTCAAATACGGGTATCAATTAGTTTTAAATAGTATTCAGTTTATAGAAAATAATTTCAAAGAAAAAAAGATTCTTATTTCTGCACAAGCATACCTTACCAAGTTTTACAATTCTTTAGGTTTTATTCAAGTAGGAGAGAGTTACCTAGAAGATGGTATACCCCATATTAAAATGCTAAGAAATTAAAAAAACCTAACAACTTCTTTAACTTCACCAAGTTTTAAACCTTCTAACATAATAGTGTCTATTCTAACTCTTATTAAACGCAATGTGGGAAACCCAACAGCAGCCGTCATTTTTCTTACTTGTCTAAACTTTCCTTCAGTTAAAGTTATAGAAATCCAACTAGTTGGTCCGTGTCTATCATCTCTAATCTTCTGAGTTCTATCTTTAAAAAAAGGAGTTGATATTAGAGAAGATTTACAAGTTTTTGTAATGTATTTTTTTCCGTCAAAGCCTATTTCTACACCTTTTATTAATCTATTAATTTCTTCTTGTTTAATACACCCATCTACCTGAACGTAGTATTCTTTTTCTACTTTTCTACCTCTAATATATTCGCTTATCTTACCATCTGTTGTTAATAAAAGAAGCCCTTCAGAATTTACATCTAACCTTCCTATTGCCATTGTTTTTTCAGGAAATTTAAAAAACTCTCCCAATAGTTTTTTTTTCCTTTTATGAGGATTCACAAACTGAGAAATTGTTCCATAAGGTTTGTGAAAAATAAAGTGACGATGATGATCCATAAAAGAGAGCAAAAATAATCTTTTTCATTTATAATTACTACTCAAATTTTGTACCTTGTCGTACTTTTTAAAAACAAAATAATCAATATTTATGGCAGCAGACAAAGAAAAACAAGCAAAGCTAAAAGCACTTCAATTAACCTTAGACAAGCTAGATAAAACATACGGAAAAGGTGCTGTTATGAAAATGGGGGATAGTGTTGTTGAAGAAATAGAATCAATATCATCTGGTTCTTTAGGCTTAGATTTAGCTTTAGGTATTGGCGGCTACCCAAGAGGTAGGGTAATAGAAATTTATGGTCCAGAATCTTCAGGGAAAACAACGCTTACCCTACATGCAATTGCAGAAGCGCAAAAAGCAGGTGGAATTGCAGCTTTTATAGATGCAGAACATGCTTTTGATCGTTTTTATGCGGCCAATTTAGGAATAGATATAGACAATCTAATTATTTCTCAACCAGACCATGGAGAGCAAGCTTTAGAAATTGCCGATAATTTAATTCGTTCTGGAGCAATTGATATTGTGGTTATAGATTCTGTTGCAGCTTTAACACCAAAATCTGAAATTGAAGGTGAAATGGGAGATTCTAAAATGGGGCTTCATGCACGTTTAATGTCTCAAGCACTTCGTAAACTAACAGGAACTATTAGTAAAACAAAGTGTACGGTTATTTTTATCAATCAATTACGAGAAAAAATTGGAGTAATGTTTGGGAACCCAGAAACAACAACTGGAGGAAATGCGTTAAAATTTTATGCTTCGGTTCGTTTAGATATTAGAAGAAGAACTCAAATTAAGGATGGTGATCGAGTGATTGGAAACCAAACAAAGGTTAAGGTGGTAAAAAATAAAGTGGCACCACCTTTTCAAATTGCTGAGTTTGACATTATGTACGGAGAGGGAATTTCTAAAGTAGGAGAAGTTCTAGATCTTGGTGTTGAATTAGGGATTGTTAAGAAAAGCGGTTCTTGGTTTAGTTATGGAGAAACTAAATTAGGCCAAGGAAGAGATGCTGTAAAAGGATTGATTAAAGATAATCCAGATTTAGCGGAAGAATTAGAAGGAAAAATTAAAGACGCTATTGACAATCAAGAATAGCGGATATAATTAAAAACAAAAAAAACTGTTGATGAAAATCAGCAGTTTTTTTTGTTTAGAAGATTTACCAAAACAGATTACTAAAAATTAAGTTTTATAGAAGTTGACAAAAAGAAGGTAAAATTCCCTTTATTCTTTGATGACTATCAAGAAATGTTTTGTTTTTTTTAAAAAACACTAAACAAAACAGGTATAAATACGCTATAAAATACTTCACAATTGTAATAACTTTGAAAAAAACAAAAGTAGCTACCTATCTGTTTTTTAAAGATACGAATATATATTATTTGATAATATATCAGATTTTTATGCATACTTAATAAATTAATTATTAACAGATTTTATAAAACCTATCCCAAATGGAAAAAGAAAGAAACGGCTTGGATCAATTTATACCCAAACTAATGTCAGATGATGACACATTAAAAAAGTTTTTAGCAGACCCTACTAACGGAGGACAAGAGTACAGTATTACAAAAGCAGAAAGAGCTGTATTACGAAGAGTAACAGCTCATTTGAGTAACAAATCAAAAAATGGATACGGAATCCAAAGAGACTTAGGTTCTTACAGAAGATCCTTGCGTTTATTACAAAACGTTTTACACAGCCATGGAGCTGCACATGCAGCAATTACAAGTACTGATGATACCACATACTCTTTCCATGTTTATATCACTGGAGATCCAAATAATCCAGGAGCACCTTATGACAATCCAGGAGTAGCTTACACAAATTATGTTACATTTACAACGAGTGTTGACAATGCTGTTACAGTTGCAGATGCTATGAATTTTGCCTCTCCTTCAAACCCAAGTCAAGGTCAAAAAACAGATTCAATTAGTCTTGGGCAAGGCTCGGATAAAGATGGAAACCAAGGAAATATTTCATATGCAGCAGTATACAATAACAACAATTGGTACGTGTTAGAGTTTACATTATCAAACTTTGCATCGTCCATTAATGGAACCTATACGTTGCCTTTTGTATTACCTGATGGAACACCAGTAACAGGAACAGATCGTTTCCCTTTCTGGTTCTTCTCTTTGAATGGAAAAGCTATTAGCCCAAATAGTAATCAAGGATATTTATTAACTGATGGAGTAACCGAAGGAGATGATGGGGAAAGCTTCGTTGACTTCAAGTTGAATGGATCTAACAATATTGTTTGGCAGCCTATTTCACCTGATATGGATTATGGTTTTGGACCTTGTTTCCAAACACATTATACACCCATTGTATTAGGAGTTCCCATTTTAGAAAAAGATGTGGTACATGTAGGTCAACCTTTCTACACAAACATCGTGAAGAATGTTCAAATTCCAACGGATGCAACAAATGCATACCTTGCTTTGAATCCTGATGGTACTGGAGATATTCGTACAGACGATACCGTTACAATCCTTATTCAAGGAACTAGCAGCAGCTATACTTATTTTATGGATTATAGTAACTGTTGTAGTGGAAGAATTACACCTACAGGACCTCAAGATATTTTGGCGGGACTGCTGAAAGCTGATATTTTACTAGGAGATACAGTGACTATCACCACAACTTATGCTGATAAGTGTGGCGGAAAAATCAGTTCTTCAGGATATTTCTTAGTTTTTGAAAAGTAAGAATTGACAAGAAGCATATCCTAATTGCAGGATAATAATGAACACCCTGATTTTTCAGGGTGTTTTTTTATACACCCGTGCTTCCGAAACCACCAGAACCTCGCTCCGTTTCATTTAAAACCTCAACTTCTTGCCAAGTCACACGTTCGTGTTTGGCAATGACTAATTGAGCCATACGCTCTCCGTCTTGAACTATAAAATTGTCGTTGGATAAATTCACTAAAATAACTCCAATTTCACCTCGGTAATCTGCGTCTACAGTACCAGGACTGTTTAAAACAGTGATTCCTTTTTTCGCCGCGAGACCACTTCGTGGCCGAACCTGTGCTTCTAAACCGGCCGGCAACGCAATAAATAAACCCGTTTTAACAATTGCTCTTTCTAAAGGCTTTAAAGTGATAGATTCTTCAATATTAGCTCTAAGATCCATTCCAGCAGAAAGTACCGTTTCATAAGAAGGAATAAGGTGTTTTGATTTGTTAATTATTTGTACGTTCATTTTTTATGTATGTAGATTAACAAATATAATAAATCAACCTAGTTTTGGTTACGAGATGAAAGAATTATTAACTTTTAAAAATTTTCTTTCACTAAGCGAGGAGGTTTGTTTTATAATCAGCTCTAATTATATATTTTTGTAAAAAATACAACAAATTGTTGTAAATATAACAATTATGAAAACCATTCAAGAAGCAGTAGAAAGCACCATTAGAAAAACGCCTTTTATAGAGGAGGCCTTAAATGAAAAATTAATAAATGTTTCTTCGCTAGCAAGAGTTATACTTCCAGAGGTAGATAAACTGTTAAAAAAACAAGTTAAAGTAGGGGCTGTAATGATGGCAATTAATAGGCTTTCTCCAGCAAGTGAACTAAGAATACGAAAGAATATTAGAAAATTCACCCTTTCTTTGGGAGACTTTATTGTGCGCTCAGATTTAAGTGATTATACTTACAAAAACACAAAGTCTCTTTTAAAAGAAAGTGCTAGAATTCTTACGATAGCAGCAGATAAAAACGATTCTTTCATTACGGTATCTAGAGGGATTTTTGAGACCAACATTGTTATAAGTAAACCATTAAAGCCTTATATTGATGAATTTTTCATTCATGAGAAATTAATTCACAATGTGGAGAATTTGGCCTCAATAACCATAAAGCTTCCAGAGGGTAATTTAGAGCAATCAGGGTTTTATTATTTTATTTTAAAACAATTAGCGTGGGCAGATATTCCGCTACAAGAAATTATTTCTACAACCAACGAAATGACGATTGTTGTAAAAGAGAAAGACATTAACCAAACGTTTGCTATTCTGATGGATATGAAAAGATAGTTAACTACTGTTAAATAATAAAAATTAGATTAATAAGGTTAACCACCCCTTTATTTTTTTCTTTTTTTTCCTCAAACAAAACAACAAATAAAGGAAATTAAGAAGGCAGATAACATACAGCTGTTAAATAACATAGAAGAATCAATAAGATCACCGCAAACAGAAGCTAAAGAGGAACCTCTTCGACAGGTTCAAGTGTAATGGGTTCTTTAACAAGGGCAGCTATTTTAAAAGGGTTAGCGCTTCATATAAAAAAAGCTGGTTTTGAAGATTATTCAAATACATATACCGCTATAGACTTTGAAGAAGAGCGTTCAGGAGGGAGAAGTGTTGAACAGCCCTCACGCCAATCGTTATTTGATGAGTCTATAGCTACAGGAAAACTTGCAAATGGAATTTATTTATTAAAAGTATCTCAAGGAAATAGAAGTACAACAAAAAGAGTTATTATTTCTAAGTAAAACACAAACTTTTTATATTTTTTTATAACCTTAGGGTTGTGTGATTTATACTATTTTAGCAGTAGAATGAAAAAAAAAGACCCTTACGCGGCCTTGAGAATTAGAGAGTTTAACATTTTTCTATTAGTTCGCTTTGCCCTTATTTTTGGCTGGTCTATGCAATTTATTGTGATAGAGTGGAAGGTGTACGAGCTAACAGGAGATCCTTTATATCTTGGGCTTATTGGTTTAATGGAAATTATTCCTGCCCTATCTATGGCTTTATTTGCGGGTCATATTGTAGATCAAAAAGAAAAAAGAAACCTATTGGCTTTATGTATTGCGGCCTTTTCTTTAATTAGTTTTGGCCTTTTTTGGATTACATCAGACGCTGTTAGTAGAGCGCTTTCAACACAAACACTATTATATTTAATATATGCCTTTGTTTTTTTTGGTGGTTTTTTAAGAGCATTCTTTGGTCCCATTATCTTTTCTTTAGTTGCATTAATTGTCCCTAAAAAGATATATCCAAACGCAGCAACCTGGAATAGTTCTTTGTGGCAAATGGCACGAGTTTTAGGTGTTGCTTTTGCTGGGTTTTCTATTAATTGGATTGGTGTACACTGGTCTTTAAGCATCATTTTCTTCTTGGTTACTTTTTCGTTTTTTGTACTATTTAAAATTAAAAGAAAACCGGTTATAAATCCTAAAATAGGCGAGCCTGTCTTACAAAGTCTAAAAGAAGGCGTTCGTTTTGTCTTTAAAACAAAAGCAATTTTAGGAGCACTAACTTTAGACATGTTTTCTGTTTTATTTGGAGGAGCTATAGCTTTGTTAGCCGTTTTTGCAGAAGATATTTTAAAAGTAGGCCCACAAGGCTTTGGTATTTTAGTTGCGGCGCCTTCTGTTGGCTCTTTTCTAACCATGTTGGTTACTGCTTATATTCCCATAAGTAAAAATGCAGGAAAGAAGCTTTTAGTGGCTATTTTTGGTTTTGGTGTTTGCATTATTGTTTTCGGATTCTCTTCATTATTCTGGGTTTCTGTTATTGCCTTATTCTTTAGTGGCGTTACAGATGGCGTTTCTATGGTAATTAGACAAACAATCTTACAATTAAAAACACCAGATCACATGCGCGGCAGGGTTTCTTCCGTAAATTCAATGTTTGTTGGTTCTTCTAATGAGCTAGGTGCTTTTGAAAGCGGAGTAACCGCTAAATTAATGGGAACAGTTACTGCAGTTGTTTTTGGCGGAACAATGACTTTAGTTACCGTTGTTGCTACTGGAATAGCAAATCCTACTTTAAGAAAATTAGACTTAACTAAAGATTTAGAAGCACACGAAAAAGAATAATTTTCTATTTAAAAGAAGTAGCCTGTTGTAATTCTTTTAATAGCTCTTTTTTGTTTTTTTCTAAGGTCTCTTTATCCCAAGAAAAATAGTTTGAAAATTCATTTAAAACGAGAGTTTTATAAAGATTAACACTATCTATATTAAAATAAATCCTTCCTGTTCTTCGCATAAAAAAATCTACTGGAGAACAAGTCATTTCGTATTGAATAGTAAACCAAACTTCGGCTTTTATTATTTTTTCTCGTGAATTTTCGCCTGTTAATTCATCAAACTTTTTTAAAATAATATCGGTCTGTTTGCCATAATTATAGACTAAATACTCTGCGTCTTTTTTATCAAACTGCTTTTCCGAGATTCTCTTATATATGATGTCTGTGTAGCTTTTTACCTCACTAAAATTAGCAAATGCACCACCAGAAAGTATAATTTCTTCTGTTTGTATTTCTTTAAAATTTTTAAAGAACCTGCGACTGTATTTTTTGGTAACTAAATCTACAATTCGTTCTGCCATTTTACGATAGCCTGTTAGTTTTCCTCCAGCAATTGAAATTAATTCTGAATCAGAAACAAATATTTCGTCTTTTCTTGATAACTCAGAAGCAGAGGCTCCGTCTTCATGAATTAAAGGGCGTAACCCAGCCCAAGAAGACGTTATATCATTTAATGATATGGTAATGTTAGGAAACATATTATTTACAGCAGAGATAAGATATGTAACGTCTACTAAGCTTGTTTTTATATTGTTTATATCTGCTTGATAATCTGTGTCTGTTGTGCCAAAATACGTAACTTTTCCTCGAGGAATAGCAAACATCATTCGTCCATCTGGTACATCAAAATATACAGACTGTTTTATCGGCAATTTATCATGCTCCACCACTAAATGAACTCCTTTAGTTAATCGTAGCTTCTTGCCTGTTGTAGAATTATTTTTTTGACGCAAAGCATCTACCCAAGGCCCTGTTGCGTTTACAACATATTTTGCTTTAATAGTAAATTCAGAATCAGTAAAAAGATCTTTTATAGTTGCGCCAACTACACGATTTTCTTTGTGTAAAAAACCGAGAACCTCTGCATAATTAATTGTTTTTAGGTTATAATTTAATGCTGTTTTTATAATCTCTAATGTTAAACGAGCATCATCTGTTCTGTATTCAGCATAGTAACCAGCCCCTTTTAAAATACTCTCAGGGAGAAGAGGCTCTTTCTCTAAAGCTTCTTTTTTGTTTAACATTTTACGCTTATCGTCACCTTCTACAGCAGCTAAAATATCGTATACTTTTAACCCAAATGATGTTAGCCAAGAACCATAGGTTCCGCCATCAATTAAAGGTAAAATCATTTTTTCTGGAATTACCAAATGTGGCGCTAATTTATGCACAAGTGCGCGCTCTGTTCCTACTTCTTTTACTAGCCAAAAATCTAACTGTTTTAGATATCTTAAGCCTCCATGAATTAGCTTTGTTGATTTACTACTAGTTCCTGAAGCAAAGTCATTTTTTTCTACTAAAGCAACTTTCATTCCTCTGGAGGCAGCATCTAAAGCAATTCCTGCTCCTGTAATTCCGCCACCAACAATTAACAAATCAAACTCTTCTGACTGTAACTTTTTGATGGTTTTTTCTCTATTGAAAAACGAGAAGGTTTTCATAACTTATTTTAAGACTTTACAATTTTTGAGTTTTGTCTTTTTTATTTATATACAAAGACAGCAGTAAGTTACGAATTTATTTAGCTAAAATTCCTCTTTTCTTAATTTCTGGAATCATTCGTAAGTTTTCTTCTTTAATGGTATTTTGTTTGAATAGAAATGTTTTATCTTTTAGTTGATTGTTTTCAAAAAAAGAAACTTGAAAACGATTATTTAGCACAAATAATTCTGGCTGAACAAATTCTACCTTTGCAAAAGAATTTGCAGGTAAGTTGTCTAATTTTTTTCGAAGTAATGTACTTTTTTTTGTTTCAGAAAACCCCTGAGAGACAATAACAATCATTTCCATATCAACATTATTATTGTTGATGATATATACATTCCAATCGTCTGTTTTATAAAGTTCATTATATTCATAAACCATAGCTATTTCAACACCAGAAACTAAAGGAATTTGAAGATCTTTTTTCATAAATGAAACATGTTATTCTGTAAACAACTATTTTTTTAAGTACTTGAGAAAAGGAAGTTTAAAGAACAGACTTAAATTGTTCTAAGAAACGAACATCGTTTTCATAAAACATTCTAATATCAGGAATTTGATATAGCAACATTGCAATTCTTTCTATCCCCATTCCAAAAGCATAACCGCTATAAACGGTAGGGTCTATATTGCAATTTTTTAGGACGTTAGGATCTACCATGCCACAACCCATTATTTCCAGCCAGCCAGTACCTTTGGTAATTTTATAATCAGTTTCAGTTTCTAAACCCCAGTAAATATCTACCTCTGCACTAGGCTCAGTAAATGGAAAATAAGAGGGGCGTAATCTAATCTTAGATTTTCCAAACATCTCTTTTGTGAAATACAATAAGGTTTGTTTTAAGTCTGCAAACGAAACATCAGTATCTATATATAAGCCCTCAACTTGATGAAAAATACAATGAGCTCTTGCAGAAATATCTTCATTTCTAAAAACTCTTCCTGGAGAAATTGTTCTTATAGGGGGCTTGTTGTTTTCCAT
>ENA-ORDA01000341-ORDA01000341.1-marine-metagenome-genome-assembly--contig:-NODE-341-length-48921-cov-4.601773_pt1 | contig 48921 bp, 64 predicted proteins | sample MGYA00237778_ERZ508506 | MGnify/ENA primary metagenome ERZ508506 (study PRJEB26177, sample SAMN06267891) | marine metagenome | isolation source: Monterey Bay, California, USA | place: Pacific...
TCATCAATCTGAGCCTGTTGTTCTTTCATAGCCTCAATAAGTACAGCCACTATGTTGCCATATTTAACTGACTTGATGCCATCCTCATTAGTGTTGACTACATCAGGCAATACATCTTCTACCTCTTGAGCAATGACACCTATTTCTGAGCCACCATTCTTTATCCAATCAAAGCTAACACCACGCAAAGACTTAACAGCATCTAGTGAGCCTGTAAGTGTCTCTACATTTGTTTTAAGAGTAGCATCTGAAGTGCTGTTAAAGTTAGGCGCATTTACGTCACCATTAAATGTGGCCGTACCATCCTGAGACATATCAAGGGTGAGGGCTGTTATGACTGAGCCACCATCGTTACCTTGAAACAGCATATCCGCATCAGATACAGAAGAGTAAATTGATAAATTAGCTGTGCCGTTTTTGTTAATAGTTCCGTATTCAGTTCCACCATCTTTAATGCGTATGTTTCCACCATCAGCATCAAGAATGATGTTTCCTGCGGTATCTAGTGTTAAGTCGCCAGTTGAGTTTGAAACTGTCATTGCAGAGCCGCTATGAAAAATAGCTGAATCATTATCAGTTCCAAATCTTACAGATTTACCATCTAGTATCCCAATATCATTACTAAAATTAGCTCTACCACCTTCAGACATATCAAGGGTGAGGGCTGTTATGCCACTCCCACCATCAACACCTTGAAAAATTATATCCCCATCATTAATTGTAGAGGCTATATAAAAATTATTTGATGTGGTCATAAAGTGACCCCAAGAGTTTCCTTGTGTTTTTAGGTAAATATCTGTGCCACCAGCATCAAGGTTAATATCTCCTGCACTGTCTAAGAGCATATCACCATTCTGTGCGCCAAAAATAGCTGTTGTTCCACTTAAATGTAACTTTAAGTCATTATCAGCACCTAATCTAACTTGTGCGCCATCAGGGAATTGTGCATCGTGGTTAAATATTGCAGTACCAGCATCAGACATATCAAGGGTAAGGGCTTGAATTGTAGAACCACCATCATTACCTTGAAAAACTATATCTGCGTCTGAAACATTAGACGTTATATACCAAGAACCTGAAACATTTGCGTATGTTGCTACAGTAGTTCCAGCGTCTTTAAATCTAAAATCACCACCATCAGCATCAAGAATGATGTCACCTGCAACATCTAATGTTAAGTCGCCAGAGCTTACGTCAATCTCATTGCCATCAATGGTTATGTTGTCTACTGACACAGACCCAACATCCAACGCCGCAAAAGCATCTACCATTTTAGCACCAGAGCCTACGCCATCAGAGTAGATTACTTTAGTTTTACCACTAGCAATCGTAACTGTTGCGCCAGATCCTTGCTTAATAATAATGTTTTGAGATCCACTTGTGGCATTTTCAATAAACCAAAGTTTACTAACAGTATTTGGGCCTATTGTAATTGTACAAGCTGAGTCCAAAGTACCTGTATACTTTAAGAACATTGAACGACCTGGATCAGTAGCCCCATCTGCTATTGTTGTTGTGTGCGCGTCAGCATTTGTTGTTATAGCTTCTGTGCTATAAGAAAAAGCCTCTGCAATTAATTCAAGGTTTGTATTCGTTACTGTACCCCATGAGCCTGACTGATCGCCAGTTGCCATCTCATTGAGGCGTAAGTCATTTACATAGGTTGAAGCCATACTAGTCTATCCTTATAATTGCGTTGTTAGCTGTCTGAGCAGGGAAAACAACTCTAAATGTACCTGAAGAAACTGTGAAGTCTCCACCAAAGTCTAATACAGCGATAGCTCTATCTCCGTCTGTATCATTATATATTAACGCACCACGCGCTGTAAAAGTAGCTGATGTCCACTCAGGATTATCAGCGTCAAAACATCCGCTTGTTCCGTTTTCAATTACAGATGCGTTTGCCAGTGTTACTCCACCAGTAGCGTATCCGTTACCATTAGCAACTTCATTCGATGTTGTGTAAGTATCAGTAGTAGCATCTAAACTTGCACTACTTGTGTAGAGAGCGATCTTTATTGTATCACTGTCTAAGTCATGTAACCCAAGCATTACATCTTTTTTAAATTGGGTACACATTGCTTGTGTAATAGCCATTATAAACCTCCGTTATATTCTGCCGCATAATCGCGTTGCATCTCTTGTACAAATAATTGTACCGCTTCGTCAAATTGTGTTTTATAAAGCGCCAATGTCTCTCCAGCTTTAAGAAATGCAGATGCTTCATATAGACACGCCGATAATAACACATTTTCTGCGTTGTCGCCAACCCATGAGTTAGAATTAGTTGAACTTAGCCCAGTTTCTGGTGCAATGAAGTCCACTTGATAAGTATCAGCCGCATTTGGTGTTGGTGCTATTGTTATTGTAGTACCAGATGTATTTGCTGATTTTGTGCTATAAAACTTTGGTGTGCCTTGCGTAGTTAAATTAGGCCAATAGTCTCGTAAATAAGAGTCAACCCTATGATCTAAATACGATAAGATATTTGAGCTAATTACCGATACTTGCCTAATCATGCGTGCAGATGCCACTACATAGTCATTTGTACCTGCAACTAAATTAGCACTCGTTGTGTTTCTAAAGCAAGGTAAGTTAGGCAATCTCTGAAAAATCATATCTTCAGCTTGTGCAATAATTTCATCAACTGATGCCTGTAGCTCTGTTGAATCGTCTTCTAAAAAGTTTTCTATATTAGCTTTTAATTGCGTATAATTCACTTATTTATCCTCACTGCCAAGTACCTTCGCCCCATCCATCTATACCCCAAGATGTTTCTATCTGCGTTCCTACTGTTCCAACACCGCCAGTTGAACCTACACCAGTTGGACGTGGAAGAGTATCAGCTTGCCAAGCACCATCGCCCCATGCGCCAATTCCCCAACCTAATCCGTTAGTACCAGATAGAATACTAACTGTTCCTGTACCTCCAGATCCGCCAACTCCTGTCTCAATTGCTTCAGATATTGAAACTTCTTCACCAACAGCACCTGTTGAACCTATACCTGAAATACCTGTAACAAGCAATTGAATGTTGCCATCACCAGAAATTCCGAAGCCTTCTGACTCGCCATCTCCAGAAACACCTGTTTGACCTAATTCTAATTCAGGAACTTCACTGCCGATTGCACCTGTACCACCAACCCCATCTTCACCTATTTCTGTTTCAAAGGTTTCATTACCTACTGCACCTGTGCCACCAACGCCTGTCTCAGTTAATTCTAATTCAGGTACTTCAGAACCAACTGCACCTGTTCCAGTGACTCCAGTTGGATCTACATCTGTTGTGATAAAGAGAGACTCATTACCTATTGCACCTGTACCTGATACGCCACTTGCAATTGCATAATTTTCAATTAATTCAGAACCTATGGCTCCTATACTTGATACGCCACTTGGAACTGCATCATTTTGAATAATTTCAGAACCTATGGCTCCTGTACCAGATGTTCCGCTAACAGATACATCTTCATTATCAGATACATATGCATCTCCAACATTAGCCGCTCCAGATACCCCAGATACACTAAATATACGATCATGGTGTATATCAACATAACCAACTTCAGCTATAGACGGAACTCCAACAGGTGGCCTTGCCCTTGGATCTATTGTCCAATCTTGTGTAAATCCAATATAGACAACAACATTTTCTGGATCATTGTCTGGCCTACCATTAAATAGAGCAGTTGCGTCTACAACATTTTTAGCAGGAGTAAGTTGTGGGTGTTTTGGTTCCCAATCTTCAGGTGAAACACGCAAGCCATCCCAAGTCGTCTTCAGTTTGGTATACTTAACCCGAAGACCACTTCTGTCGCTTATCGCGTAGGATTTTTTTCCTCTTGCGTATTTCCCCATTAAGATAAGTTCAGCGCAGTAGGCCGAATCCTTAAACTTACACCATCATTATCGGCTGAAGACGCAAGGCTAAATGCGCGTTCATACATTTCATTTAATATTGTAAATTTTTCATTTGCAAATTTTAATGCTAACTTACTTGCCAACCCCGCGCATATGCAATCGTTCCAACGATATGGAATGTCTGCATCTTGGTTGGATGCTGTAATGTCGTCAAGTTGGTTAACAGACCAATACACCATACTGTATGTTGTCCTGTCAGGTATTTGCCAAATGTAAATTTTTGGAGTTATTTGGCTGTCCAACATATACTGACTTGGCTTACCACTAGATGTCTTGTTTGGAAGTTGATTGTAATCTGCGATAGATACACGATTAATAATCTGGTCAGAAGTATCTGTACCAGAACTATCTCGTATTACTGCGTCCATAATATCAATTGTACCTACTGGTAGTGTGTATGGCGTAGTTTGACCATTTACTAATGTCAAAGTTTTTTGCTCTACAGACCAATAGTTAATACCTCTATTAGACCATTCTGAAAAAAGAAGGTTAAGACTGCGCCTCGCAGACACAGCCTTATCACCAGTTTGAACTTGAGGATCAACACCGCAACGCTCAAATGCTTCAGTAATTATTTCTTCTACATTTGGTTTAAAGGCTACAGTTCCTGATAGTGCCATTTAAGTCCCCTAGTATTGTTTAATTCCGCGTATAATTATTTGATACGCATCTCCAACTGCACCTGCACCAGTTGTTGTAAACTTAATGTCACCAGTACCATTTGCACCATAATCGGCAGTGTTTGGTAAGCCTCCAAATTTAGAGAAGTCTTGATAACCTGATTGGTTTTCATCAAGGTGCATAACTATAACATTAGCATCAGCGTCTGCCAATACTTCTACAGTCATTGCCTTAATAACCCACCAACATTCTGCAATTCTTAATCCTGTGCAAGTGTCTCCATTTGCACTTTTAGTAAGAGCAGAAACATCAATTTTACTAACGGCACTTTCGTTGCCACCATCTACATACTGATACTGAAAAGCAAAAACTACTTCCCTAGTGCTTTCTGAAATTTTTGTTACTGTTTTAATATCCGCCATTTGCTACTCCTATAGTTGTAGGTGGGGTTTCATCCCCACCATAAAGTTTTATGGACGAACAGGAGAGTTATACGCTTGAGCATACATAATCGTAATAACTGCAACACCAGCAGTAGTACCCGCACTACTTGTCACTGTAAGTTTAAGATCGGCAGTTCCTGTGTCAGCCCACTCACCTGTACCACCACCTTGTGTAGTAACAGTTTTAAGACCAGCAGTCGTGCCAGATGCCAATGTATTTAAGATTGTTGTTGCACCACCAACTGTATCACCAACACTCAAGTTTGTTGTTGTGTTAGCCGCAGTAGACATATCAACTTTACAATCAATAATTTTAGATTTTGCTGGAATAACCATGTTGGTTGCACCTGCCGCAATAGCTCCATTTGATAGATCCATTGTGTGCGTTTGCATCATGACAACATAACCGACATTTGCTATGTCGCTTCCAACTGTTGTGCCTGTTGTGTTTTTGATAGTACCAGCCCGCACTGGGCCTGAGAATGTAGTTGTACCCATAATAATCTCCTGTCAGGGTTAAAGTCAGTCACACCATGCGACTGTCAGGGATAAAAGTACACTACAACAGCTTTAATTAAAAAGAAAGAGGCGATCCGAAGACCGCCTTTGTTTTGTTAAATCCACGCTTTGCCATTTACTTTTACTTTGGTAGGGCGTTGAATTATAGTCTGCCTTACACCTTCTCGAACACCATGATCTTTGACTTTAGCCATACACTCAACTGAATTGCCTTTGCCCCAATCATAAGACCCTTTGTAAATCACAATATTATCGTCAGCATCGCGGCAGATGTTGATGTAGCTTGTACCCCAGTTTCCACCATCCAACTCAACAACGTGCTTAACTGTAAGAGTGAAAGCCTGACGCTCTCCCACTGTGCCGACAAACTCACACTTGCCATCTCTAGTAGCCCACTCAGCCTTTTGAGCCGCACGCTTGTCAATCATCTTGACCATAGCGTTACGCATATTGTCAGTTGGCTTACCAAACTTATTAATACCTCTTTTAACGGCTGATAAAAAACCTTCACCATTTGAATCTTCAAATTCAACAAAATCAATAATTTCTTGAGCGCGATCATCAGACGCGATCCAGTTTTTACGCTTTGTATTAGCGGCATTAGCCATTTTGTAATTGCGAATACTACTGTAATAGTTAGCTTCGCCTGGGTGATTATCTATATATGCCATTTTATAATTCCTTTATTTCTCTACCTATATACAATATATAGTACACTAAATAGAGTAATGCAAGGGTTTAAATAAAAAAAAGAGGCGACCCTAAGACCGCCTCGATTAATCAAAATAATTTGATTTATTATATTACGCGCCTTCTGATCCGAAGATACCACGCCAGTCAGTGAAGCCAAAAGAATAACGCTCACGCACTTTGTAGCGCACGTTACCAGTTTCGAAATCACCTTCCATGCCTTTTTTCATAGGCGAGCGTTGGAACATTTTCAGTCCATCTGGAACATCAGTCTTGATGAAGAATGCATCCGCATCTGTTAAACGGCGCATCACATGATAACCTTGTGGTAAGTAACCACCAGATTTAATCGCGTTGATGTCGTTGTCCGCAGTACCAGTGCGAAGTTGTGATTCCAACAAACGCTCTGCAACAAAAGTGTAAGCTGTTGGGATAACCAACTGCGTACCTTGAGCGGCAATTCTAAGACCACGATCATCTTTCATATCCGCTATTTGGATAAGAATCGACTCTAGTGATGTCTCAGACAAGTCAGCCGCTGTTGCTAACGTGTTAGACTGGTTACCATTTTGCGTTGGGTGAGTTGTACTTAAAAGAGTAGTACCATCTCCACCATTTGCAGTAGTTGCGTTATTTAAAACATTTGCCGCTTTGATTTCCTTAGTGGAAGCCATTGAGCGTGCAAGTGCTTTTGTATAACGAGAAGCAATTGAGCCATACTGACCATCTTCTTCAGCTTCCTCAGTAATTGAGAACGCTAAAGCAACTGTTTCATGTTGGTAACGTGCAGTCCATTGTTGACCAGCATCATCATAAGATACCGCTGAACCTTCAGACTTTGTTGGTGCAGTACCGAAACCAGATAGAAGTACATCTTCTTCAAACGCTTTTTGTGAAGTGTTTGATGAGAAGACTGCTTCATATTCAGCAGGGTAGCTGTCATATTCGAGGCCAAACAAGGTGTTTAGACCTGGCTCAAGCATTTTAGCAAAACTTGCTCTATTCATAGCCATGATTTAAATCCTTCCTTAAATACCAGCGACATTAGTACCAAGAAGGTGTTCATTGATAGTAACCTCCATGATCGCGTTCGCACCAAAAGCATTGTCTGGTGCATCGTAAAGCGCAAGGATCTTGCAAGAAGCTATTCCTGCCGCCATTGTGCCACTTAGTTCAAATCCAGATTGACCTGTTAAAGTCGAACCTGCCCCTGCAACAACATCACAGCAATTCATGATATTTGTTTGTGCAGGAGTTCCAGCAGACTGTGCTTTAAACACTGTGTACGGATCATCATATACATGAGCAATGATGTCAGTAGCAACTGTGCCTGAAGGCCAATACTCACTGTAAACATATGATCCATCTGCGGCTGTATATGAACAGCCATCGAATACACCAATGTTGTTGGTTTCTGTTGCAGTATGAGGAGTAATAGTACCAGCCGCAACAACAATAACCAAATCACCTTTGAAGATGTTTTCTGCAAGTCCACTTGCAATAGTATATTTGTTGGTGCGAGGCGCATTACCGCTCATGTGACGAATCGGGACAAACCCGAATGCGGCGTCTACATTTGCCATTTTTTCGCTCCTATAGCGTTAGAGTTAATCGCTCATGGCAGAAAGATTTCTACCGCGACTTGAGGAAGACTTCCGTTCTTGATAGATTGGTTGTCCGTTACGTCGTCCTAAAGCATCTAGATCACTAGCAATTGATTCATTTTGCTCACCATTCTTACTAGAATAGTATTCTTTCATTGATCTATGCCGTTCTTCTGGCATTTCACAAAGCAACATTCCTTCAATTCCTACACAACCTGCCCACTGTCCGTGATTGATAGTCGGAAACAACTTACTCTTCACAGTCTCAGCTTTGCGTGCTTCCCATCCTTCACGCATACGTTTGTATACGTTGTCTGGCGTATCCTTCCCTTGAATCGAGGTAGCTACCCACCTTTGGACGAAACCTGGACGAGCTTCGGGTGCATCCAAAAGTGCTGGGGGTTTCCATGAGGTTTCTTGACGAGCTTGCTCATCTCTCACAGAGTTTCGAGTTTCGTCTGCGCGCACGTTTCTATTCTCAGTCATTATCTGGCTCCTTTTTGACGCCGTATTTCAGCTTCATATTGTTTAAGACCTTTTTCATCAGTGATTCCAAGTTCTCTAGCCATTTTGAGTTGTTCTTGCGACATTCTCACTCTATTGCCCTTGTAGTTTGACGAACCGCCTGTAGTTGGGGCGACTGGGGGTCTACTTTTTGCTCGTGGTCTACTTGGACTTGATCCCGAAGATAACTCAGGAAAAACCTTTTGTAAACGATTGTTTAGATGATCGTAATATTCATCAGAATTTTTGTCGTAACCTTCTAAGTCAAGTTGGACATCAATTGCACGAGCCGCCGCAGTTTCACGCTCAAAGCCAGCGGCATTAAACCAATTGTTTTGTTGCCACCACGACATAGCTTTTTGTGGAGCTGGGTTTTGCACAGCTTGTTGTGCGCGCCCAACTGTTGGAGATACAGCACGTTGCTGTTGTTGTTGCTTTTGCATCTCTGCAATTCGCATAGCCGCTCTCATATCAGCCATTTGCTCTTGGAAGTTTACTTGAGCTTCTGTGTCACCTTCCTCCACAGCCTTGTGTAAAGCCTGTTTAGTTTGGCTGTAGCGATCATTGAACAGTTGCTCTGCGGATTGCTGAGAGCCTTGCTCTAGTCGCTCTAGTCGTTTCTGAAGCTGTGCATTTTGCTCTTGTATCTGTCGAGACTGTATTTCAGCGTCTCTACGTTGACTGACAAGTTTTTGAATACGCTTCTGGACTTTCGGCCCATAGTCGTCTTCTTCTTGTTCTGGCTTTGCTTGTTGCTTTTCTTCTGCAACATCCTTTGCCTCTTCAGCCGCTTCTTGGACTGGATCTTCTACGACTTCGATTTCGAAATCTTCAGAGCTTCCTTTTGCCCTTTTGATTTCGTCTTCGATTTCTTTCATTACATTGCTTTCTACCATTTGGTTCACCCTACATACGCGGCGACTTCAACACCTTCTGGCAAAATAGATGTTATTTCATCGTCATTTAGCAGAAGGAACTTAACGCCTTTTACAACAAGTTTCTGACCAGCATATTTTCCATAGGTTATGCGATCTCCGACCTTTGGACTTACATCGGCACGCCATCGCTTGCCAGTGTCTCTGTCCCGATACGCTAAATCACCCAAGGCGCAAACTGTGCCATGAGCAGTAAGGTATTCTTCATTGTCTTGTGATATTGTTGGCAGATGTAAGCCACCTGCTGTTTTAGTTTTAACCTGATTAGGTTGAACCAAGACCTTCCAATTTAAAGGTATCGGCAGTTGCTTTGAACTGATCTCTGATTCAGTTTCTTCGTCTTTATATATTCTGTCATGTTGATGAGACACGTTATACATCCTCTTCGTTTATATTTTTAATCGTTTCGAGGATAATATCTGACGCTTGCATTAAGCCTTCAGATATACCCACGTTCTTCTGATATGAATTGAAATCGGAAATCCGACCTTCAACCATACTTTTAGCTATTTCTAGCTTCTCCTTCTCCAGATTTTTTCGGATCTGTTGGAGCAGATCGCTGACTGTCATTCTTGACACCTCCTGTCATGGAGACACCTGTAACATGAACAGTTACGTCTTTACTTTCTGAAGCCATTAATATCTCCCTTTTGATTTGGCCTTCTTCTTCTTTACTGTTTTTTTCTTTGTTTTAACAGCTTTCTTTTTTCCGTACTTCATTTTACTTCCTCCAGTCATTAACTTTCCAAAACTTGCGCGGTTCATCTGTACATTGATCCTGACTTAAAACTAAGTTTACTTTTTAAATTACCTAAAAACCTAATAACAGGTGGGGCGGCTTTTGATAATCCTAAACCAAATCCAGCACCCAATACAGCATTAGTTGCACCTTCAGACAAACGCTCATCAGGTTCGCCTATTCCATATCCATGAATAAATCCACCTAAAGCTCCAACTCCAGTTGGCCCTACTTTTTGTAAAGTTTTTGCAACTAATCCAGTTAAAGCGGCAGGAACTGAGACAGGAGCAGACATAAACATTCCAGCGGCTACTGGCGCAAATCCTGCTACATCCATTGCTATTGCTTTTTTTGGATTTTCGTTTTCATATCTATTAGCACTTTCTACAGCACTTCTTCTAGCTTGCTCAAACTCTTCTCCGCTTATTTGACCAGTTTTAAATAAGGCTTCCAATTCATCTCCAAAACCAAACAAAAAACTTTGTCCAGCATATCGTGCCGCGCCACCAGAATTTTCTGGAATATTATCTATAAATTGTTCATCAGCCATTACACGCTCCCACCTGACAACTCACGCGCCAGTATCTTTAATGTATCCGCAAAGCCTTTATCTAGCTCTTTAGCGGCTATTGCAAACTTTCTGGGAGAAATGTCATCAGACTTTAGACCACGGCGTTCTAAGAAGCTCTTTGCCGCTCTGATCTCTGCTTGCGCTACTTTTTTAACTGCCGCTTTAGCCATTACATTTGATCTCCGTTTTCGTTTTCACCCATACTATTTAACGCACCATAACTAATTATAGGCGCAATCGCCGCAGTAGGTACACCCTTTTTAATTACTGACTCTCTAAACTCTGGCGTTATCTTAATACCTCTTGAACTAAAAGGTTCACTAGTATTTAGCCTAGATGTAATTGGCGGTGGGTCTAAAAATACTTGTCCTATCGGGGGATTTACATCAAACTTTTTAAGAAATTTCTTTAATCTGTTTTGAGTGTCGGTTTTATAAAACTTTTCTGTACCTGGCTCTAAATCTTCAATATTTTTTCCAGTAACTTTAGCAATTGCCCCTATATCGTCAGGAAATGTTAAATAATCAACATTTGGATTGTTTACAGCATCCAGAATAGATTTGCCTATTATTTGGTCTACCCACTTGTCTTGAGATGACATAAATGGCGCGCCTGCTTTTTTAAATCCTTGCTCACCACTAAAGTTATCAAGCTCTATTTTTTTCATTTCGTTTCTGGCGTCAAGTATGTCCATTTTAAGTAACATATTATCAGCATTTAAATTGCCGTAATATCTTCTGAAACCTTCATTTAGCCAATCTACTGGCTTTGACGCCATATATTCCTGAACAGCTTCAACGCCCAATGGCTCTCTAGTCCAAGCAGTTTGCATTCTGCGAGCAAGTGGCTGATCAACAATTCTTTTGTCATCTTTGGCAAGTAAATTTACACCTCTAAACTCGTCAAAGTTGTAAAGTTGATAATGCAAAAACTCCAATTCATCTTCAGTCATTAATGCTGTATCTAATGGAAGCTCATCTTTAATCTTAAAGGCTTTTGCCATGTCTTTAAATGTTTCATACTGATCTGATGGGACATTTCTTGTTGGGTTTTTAATTAATTTATTTATTTGAAAAATAGCCGCTTCACGCCCAAGTCTACCCAACTCTTCTTGGTTTAAATTATTGGCAAACATCTTTCGATTATTTTCTCTAAGTTTGTTAGAGTCAATTCTTGCCTTTTCATTTAGTTCGTTAAATCTAGCAACTAATAAACTTTCATCGTAATTTCTAGTTTCAAGTCTAGGTAAGTTTTTTTTCTTTTCATATATTGGTTCTGGATCAGTAAGATCTTTACCTTGCTGAAGTTTTTGAAATGGATCTGATTGCCCTTCACCAACATACATAGCTTTTTCACCTGAACGTGTCGGAAAAATACCTGTTCTGCTGTGCATTACTGTACTAATAGCATCGTCTCCAAAATGACCACTTTCAGCAGTCTGAAGAATATTTATTCTTCCTGTTGGATCAAAGTATCGAAATAAATTTTCTGTGTAGTCTTCAGCACCTTCTGGGAAATAATCTGAATATTGCGTGTCACCTGCACCAAAAACTCTAGGTGTTTCTATGTTATTTCTATCATAAAATGAAGGAGGATCTGCATCATAGGAGTCTATCAGTGATTGACGAAACCGACTTGTTAAGTAAGTATCTATATCGTCACCATTATTTTCAATATCTCTAAGAATATCTGAATTAGTATCACCATAGCTTCCATACGCAACATCAGATTCAAATGGCACTAGATCGTCAGGGTTAGATTTCATCTCATCAAGAATATTTAACTTAGCTTCATTGACCATATCTGTATCTTGCATAACTTCTCTTACAGCCAATTCCCTTCTTTCCTCTCTGGTCAAAAAATCCGTTTCACCAGTAAATCCTGAATCAACTTTTCTTGTGTTTATTTCAAGTCTGGGATCATTTTCAGTAAGGTATTGAATAATTTCACTTTTAGTAACCTTTTTACCTTTAAAGAAATCATCTGCGCCAGACCACTCTAGCTCATCTGACTTTGCTCCATTCCTTAACATCATAGCTTTTAATTGTTCGTAAGAGCCTTTTTCTTGCAACAATTCTTTAGCCGCCTTTATGCTTGGACTAAAAAATTTAGCTAAAGCACCTAATACATAGTCAGTAGGTTTTGATAAATTAGCCATATCACCACGCCTTACATGACCAGTATCTGGCCTTTGTCTTTGGGCCAGGGTTATCACAATTATGACGCGCTCTGAAGCTCTTTCTGCGACCTGCCTGTGCTTTCTTAATCTTCATATTGGCGTCCCCAAAGGTAACTTTCTTAACTTTATCGCCATCAGTAACATATACAACAGACTTCTTCTTGCCATAAGATGGTTCACCTTTAGCTATTCTGCGTGGCTTGTTTAGAGTTACAGTTCTACCTTGGTATTTTGCCATTATTCTAAATCTCCAAATAAATCATTGTATTCTGGCACAACTTCTTGTGCATCCTTCGCCATCTGTATTTTAATTGCATTAGCATCACGAGGGTCTATAACACTTTGAAGCGCACCTCTATCCAATACCTGTTGAATAGCTTCATCAGATGCGGAAGCAATTGAAGATATGTCATTTTTGTCTATTCCATTTTGCTTTGCAATGTCAGCAAGTTTTTGGTTCGAATTAATATTAAAACCAAATAATGTACGACCCATAGACATAGCTAAATTTTTTAAAGAACCATAATTAGGCATTACTTTTTATGTACTTTCTGAATATCAAATGACGCTTTTCTTACAGCACCTTTATGTGGTTTGTATTCGCCCTTCATGAGCTTGTAGCCTTTACCAGACTTCATCCAATGGTAACCTTTTGGTGCTTGTACTGTCTTCTTAACCATTACTTCTTGCCTTTCCAGCTTATGCGCTTTTTAGATGTCTTTTTCTTAGCGGCTGTTTTACTCGCCTTGCTTTTGCATTGTGCCATAGTTGGTCTACATGCTGGGTAACCTCGTTTAGTCTTTGTGCGTGACTTACGACCACAAGGCTTACCTGTCTTGCAGTCAACCCAACCTTTGCCATTGTTTTGAGAGAACCAAGTTTTTAAGCTGTTACTACTTTTTTTTGGCACTTTTCTTACCCCAATTTTTTGCGCCTACCTTGCGACATTTAACTAAAGCACCTGACCCATAAGCAGAAGGCCATGTTCCACCATTTCGTGTGTATCTGCCTTTTACTTTTCTATAACATGCGTCTCGTTTAGCTTTTTTCTTTGCAGGCATTGCCTCTTTCCTTTTAGTTTAAATTCACTATACTGTATTTCCTATTAGAAAGGAATATAAAATGGACGACCCACATACTATACGCCAAATTGTCTGGGATAGAACTTGGAAACTTGCTGAAGATGTTCATCAAAACTCTGACAAAAGTGGAAACTTAACGACTGACCAAGAGAATAAGATAGAGGGTTTAGACAAATACCTTTGCAGTGCGCTTGGAATAAATAGAAAAGATTTTCCAGATCCAGATGGCGGTTAACGATTATAGGGATACCCACGATTTTCCATTCTCCTTATTTCCATCATTATATCATCTATAGTTTTTGGTGTTAAATCTTGTGATGGAACTGACATAGTAATAGCTCTCGTATCACTAACTTCAGGTTTATTAGCCAATCTTCTTTCTTTTAGATACTTTGGAAGCAATAAATCTCTAGGTATATCCACAAATGCTCCACCTTTAGTAGATGTTCTATACAATGGAGTATTTGGGACACGAGGTATTGATACAGGATATGTGTTATGATCGGTTACTCTTGTTGTAGGTGCATTGTAATCAATTTGACCTATTATGCGACCAGTAGCATCTCCAGTACCCATACCAAACATATCTTGTACAGATGTAGCCGCTCTTGCTGAAGCAACATCTGGGAAACCTTGGCTATTCCATTTTCCAGTTTCCATTGTTTTAACAAAAAGTTTTCGATCATTTCCGCCTTCTGGTCTATTTAAAAAATCCCTAAGTTTTTTCATTTTTTCAGGATTGTCTTGAACACCATTTAAACCTGGCCAATTTTCAATACGATCTTTCATAAGATCATCAAACTCTTTAACTGATTTATTAGTAATTTTAGCATTCGGCATCATGGCAATAATTGTATCAGATACCATTGTAGAGTAGTCGTTACTTTCACCACCCATGTTAGTATACACACCAAAAACTGGCTTGCCTTCTTTGGTAATTTCACCAGTTTTTTTATCTATTTTTTGACCTGAAGCACGTTTTGCGGCGTTCATAACTGTTGTGACAGGACTTTTATTACTTGCACCAAATCTATTTGCATCAAAATTAGATCTTGTCATTGGATACTGATATCCAGCGTCAAGAGGCACAGGGAATGCAAGATTTTCATCATTTACCCGTGTGAGTACACCCAGATCACTTCGATCCCACATAGTAGGTATTACAGCAACGTCTTCATCAAAAAACCTTTCCAATGGAAAAGGCTCAACATCAACAACATCATCAGGTTTTATAATCGTGCGTCCAGTTTCTTCAAGTGGAACATTACCAACATTTACTTTAATACGACCTAAATCTGTATTTTGCATTTTTTCGCGTGTTGTTAACTTGCTTCCACGATTCATGTTTGAATAATATCTATTCAGTAAAGAACCAAGCGCACCTTGATCTTCGATATATCGCAAGCCTTCGTCAACTTGCTCTCCTATCGTTTTTATTCCTGTGCCAATAAAGTCTTCAACGTCCAATCCAACTTTATTACCTAGTTTTAATAGGAAATCTTTGTAATTAGGCATTACTTCTTGGCTTTCTTCTTCTTCTTACGTTTTGCAACAGCCCTTAAATCAGCACCAGTAATTTTCTTTTTATTACCTGCAACCGCCGCTAACTTTTTTTGCTTTGGGGAATACTTACTGTATGGCATGTTAGCCTCCTAGAAGTTTGTTCATCATGTCGTGGACGCTACCGCCATCGAGCTTCATAACCTTTACTTTGACATCTCTACCATCTGGCATTTCCATCATTTCATTGTGGTGGCAGTCGCAATCTTCTTCGCCTTCACAATCGCAGTCATCCTCGTGCATTTCGTCTTCGTCGTATTCGTCGCCGAGTACATGCTCTTGGTGGCACAACAATAAGAAGTTAACGAGTTGCTCTTCTGATAGCTCTAGTCCATCAGCGTCATGTGGGAAGCCCATTTTCTCCTCAAAGAGAATTGCATTGTCTTCCATATTTCCGATATTTACTTCAGCCATTTTAACCTCCTAAGTTACTTGGGCGCATTCTAGGCATTGGGGACGTCATTTCAGTCATACCTGCCGATGGGCCAGTAGGTAAATTACCAGCCTCTATGTCACGTTGCCTTGCATTGAAAGCGGCTTCCTGTTGTTCTTGGAGTTTTCGATTAAACTCTTGCATACGTTTTGCTTCCATTTCAGCTTCACTCATAGGCGCACCCATCATCTCAGCATCAGTCATTGCACCAGAACCAGGCATCGCACCCACAACACTACCAAACATTTCACGTTGGCGATCAGTAAGTGCGCCACCATTTTGGATCATTCTGCCAAGATCCATTAATTCTTTTGCGGAATCTTCATCCATGTCATTCGGATTAATGCTTTGCAGAAATTGTTTCAGCAGTTGAAAGTCAGGGTTTTCTTCGATGTTTGGCATAACTGCCTCCTTTTGTATGTTTCTATTCTGCACTCATTCTTGCGCCAGTTAAATATTTTTCTTCAATGTATGTTCCGTCTGGAGTTTTATACATCACTGTACCATCGTCTAATGTTTGTTTAGATAACAATTCATCAATTCTTATTCCAGATGCGTATCTACGCAACCAATCTGGCATACCTACGCCTGAACCACCTTTGTAGTATCTACTGAATATATCATTAGCAACGTCACTTCTTGATCTATCATTGTTATCGTCTGACCCACCCATACGAGCTTCTCTTGCTTGAGAAAAAGTAGATGTCGGGTTTTGATCAATTCTGTCTTTGGAATTGCCTTTATAGCTACTTGGATTGTAATCTACAGTGGTTGTGCCATCGTTGTATCCAACATACTCACCTTTTTCGTTGTATATTGGAGTAGCTCCAGCTTGTAACGCCGCAGTCTGTTCATCTATAACAGACCTTCGCCCTTCAATGCCACCTTCCAACATCTTTTCTCCTAAGTAGCCACCTATTAACGGAACAGTCATACCTGGCAAGAATGATGTAAAGTATGCCAAATCACTTGGTGGTATATCTCTTTTCATTACTTGATTTGCTATTGCGGATCTCGCCTCAATATCATTCATTCCAGTTGTATCAACTTGTAGGTTGTTGCTGTAGTCATCAGATACGCCGTAAACGTAATCTCTCTGTCCAGTAACAGGATCTAAAGTATAGCCACCACCTTCTAGTGATTTACCAGTTATAGTATCGATTAACTGACCATTTACATAAGCGGCATTATCACCAGGTGTAAATAGGTTTGCCATTGTTTCTCTACTTGAATTTAATATCGGCGCACCACCAAGCCCACTAAAACTTCCAATGTTATTTTTTTGATTATCAAAAGTACCACGAATTACGTTGCCAGTAGATGTCATTCCACCAGGTGCTATTAATTCACCTGTAGCATCATCGACAAGCTGACCACGAACATATGAAGCTCCATCATTTGGTGTAAAGAAGTTAGCCATCTCTTCAGCTTGCGTATTGTATACATTCTCAAGGCCAGTGTAATTTGCTGTCGTCGTCGCAAACTGAGGAGCATTTCCTGACGCAACCGACGACAATGCACCCACTTGCTCACCTTCAACTACAGGCTCAACATTTCTTAAACCATATTGATCAGCGAATGATGGACTTGCACCAAAATCTTTAAATCCAGACTTAATAAATTTTACCCAGTCTCCATCATTTGCAGACCCTGGTGAAAGAGCAAACTCACTGCCTTCGTCAAATGATGCTTGACCTATTTTTCTAAATCTTTCCCTATCTTCTGGGTTACCATAGGCAAGTTCATTAGCAATGATAACATCTTGACCAATATTGTTCATTGTTTCTGGTGCGCCAGTGTATGTTCTTGTTTGGAAGCCTTGACCACTGTCTTTAAATTCAAATCCATCGCCAGCATAAACGCCATATCTACTAACTTGACCAAGTGTACCTTTGTCACCATCCATAGATACTGGATCGATACTTAAATTTTTTGGACGAAATCTTGGTGTTTGTGATGATTTGTTAAGTGAATCAATATATCTTCTACTTATATCGTAATCATTTTGTTGAAGCTGTAATGTTCTAGCATTACCACCTGTATTGTCTTGTTGCATGTAAACAGGAGATGAAGTTTCAAAAGGAGTAGAAGTTAGCTCACTAGGCTCTGGTCCATCTGATCCCGCATATTCTAAATAAGGACGATCTTTTCCAACAAACTGAATATTGTTTAGAGTATCAGTTACTGAAGGAGCAGGGGAAGGATTAAAACCTCTCATGGGAGGAGTAACAACACTAGGTGGAGGAGTTGATGGTAAAGCTCCATAATTTACAACAGGAGTACGATCTCGTCTGTTATTATTATCATTATGAGTAGTTGCATTTGTTGGAGCCGTATATACTGGCTTTGGTGCAGAAAAAACTGCCGCCGCACCTTTTTTATCTGCCCTTGATCCTCCGCCACTACTTGCCGCTCCAGAACTAGATCCACCTGAACCTCCACCACCGAAGCACATAAAAACTGGATTCTTTGGAAATAAATTACTGATCATAATTCTACGCTCTCATCGGTGGTTGATTTGGTTGCCCCGGCATAGGTGGCTGTTGTGCTTGTGGCATTGCGCTTGCAAATGCGCCTAACGCACCTACATCTCCGCCGCCTGCCATTCGACGCTTTATTTCCATTACTTTATCAACCAGATATTTGTTCATGTCAATTGGTTGCTGACCCCCACCTTGGGAGGGTAGTGGGGGCGCACCTTGTGGTCTTTCTTGTGGTAAACCTCCAAAAGCCGCAGGATTTATTGGTGGCAAGTTATACTGTGGGGGGTACATTCTTCATTGCCTCCATTTGAATTTTAGCATTATTTTTTTCTCGTTCTAGCTGTAGGTCTGCCTCCAACTTAGTGATCTTGGCTTGCATGTCAGCTTGCGCCTTCGCCATTTCGATCTCCATGTCTTGTCTCGCTTCAGCTTGTTTGATCTCGATGTTTGATTTGGCTTTAGCTTGATCCGCTTGAATTTGTGCTTGCGTTCTAGCTTTGAGTGCTTCGGTTTCAAGTTTAGCAAGTTCCTGTGCATATTGCAGTGGATTACCTTGCTGACCTTGTTGTCCGCCCATCATGCCTTTCATTGCCTCGATTTGTTTCATCTGAGGCGATGCCTTCACAACTTCAGCCGCACGTTGGCTAATTAGACGATCCATCTCTGGATCTACTTCTGCAAACTTAAACTTAGGATCTTTAAAGTCTGGCAACATCGGCATAGGCATATTGATACTTGCCTCCATGCGTTGACGATAGAGAAGCGCAATGTGTTCTGCGATATGTGCGATTAATACAGGTTGCATAGCTTTCGCACCAGGATTTCCTGCCAACGATGGATCTTGCAAGAACTGCATGTGAACTGCAATGTGTGCATCGTGATCTTGCTCTGGGAATGCACGAATACCTTTGCCGTACAATACGCTCATATTCTCATCAATTGGATCCATTTGCACAGCTTCTTCTGGCTTCTGCAATATTTGATCTATGTTCGGAATCCGAAGTGCCTCGTACATACGTTTGTATGCCTCGTATAAATCATGGAATTGTGGAGCAGATCGTGACATCTCCAACACAGCTTGTGCTTGTGCAATGCGCTGTGCTGTTGAGAATATGTTTGGATCACTAACTGGTATGATATCAATTCGATCATCAAAGTCAGTTCGATAGATAATATCATCCGCACCAGCTTGTGAGAAACTAAACTCATCAGGTAAGTTTTCAGCATTTAATTCTGCTAACAACTTAAACTCTTGTCCTTGTGCGTAATGCAATCGCTTGTGTATCGCACTGAATGCCTTCGATCCTTGCTCGATCAACGCAACAGTTGAACCAACAGGTGCATTCGGATTTACATCTCCGACATTTAAATCTGCCGTACTTGCAAATCTCTGCCCAGCATCAACCATAAAGCCTAGCAAATTAAACAGAGATCCACTTGGCTCTTTAAACGGCAATGGCATAATAGCTTTGTTGATATCATCAACTGTACTGTCGATGTCATTAAACTCGCCTGGACTAATCTGCATGTCGCCACCTTGGACGCGACCACGCAATTTAAATCCACCTTGCATGTTGCTGAATGCGGCACTGTCTAGCAATGCACGCAAAGATCCAGTCGCCGCTTTACCCAAACCACCAATCATGTGGTACAAGCCAAAGCCATAGAACCCTAAACCTGGCAAGAACTTGTATGACACAAACCAATCTCGGCGTTGCTTCATTTCATCGTCTTGTTTCCAGTTGCGTCTAATGCTCACAACATTTTGGTTTTCGTAGTCAATCGTGATCACATACGGCAATGCAACTGCATTATCGTCAGATTCGCCATCAACCATTTCTTCGCCATCGAATCCGTCAAACAAATCGTACACATGCATTTCGAGCAGTGTCATTACATCATCGTTGCTATCATCGTATTCATCGACGCCTTCAATCTCGCCAATTACATCACCTGATGGATCAATCGTATCTCCGCCAGCATACTTAGTCGGTAAGTAATATCCGTTCTGCACATAACGATTAAATTCGTTCTTTGGCATACGAATGATATGCGTGTATCGTGGCGAGGTGTATAAATCTTTACTTTCTGGTGCTACCACAAAGTCTTCTGCCTTTACAAAATTACTGCATTGGCGATCCATGTTTACATCCCACCAAACCTTCTTAAAAGTATGACCTATTAACGGAAGGTGAAATAGCATCTGATCTAAGTCAGGGAAATACTCAGGCATTTCCTGAGTAATTTGGTAATTCATAAACTCACGAACACGACGACCTTGCTCTTCTAGCTTTTCGTCTGGGTTGCCTATGATTACAGATTTAACTGGCCCACCTGATGGGTAAAGCTCTGCAATTGCCTTCGCATTGAATTGAGTTGCCGCTTCAGCGATTAACGGATGCACTACAACTGAAAGTCCGCGTGTGCCACGTTCATCTTCGCCTTCGTCAAGTCCACCATCTGGATCGAGCGTCTTCAATCCTTCTTTGTAGCGTTCCTTCCACTCTGACCGAGCTTCTTCGTCATTTTCGTAATAACCTACAAGTTCTTGCGCTTTTCGTGCGAGATCTCGTTCTTCCATCTGTTCAGCTAAGTTGGAATCAAATTCTGCGGCATCTGCCTCGTCCATTGCATCTAACTCTGGGTCACCAATCAGAACATCGCCATCTGCAAGCTCCTCGATCATTAACTCATCACTAGGTGCGCCTTCAGCAAATGGTATAATATTTGGGTCAGCCATAGAGGGTAATCCTTTGTTTTTCTACTGGCTCGTCGTCTTCAGGGTCTTCACTGTGACCAACAAACCATCCTTTTCGTAAACGCAACCAAGCCTGTGTACAAGTATCAACAACGTCATCGTTGGGGTGTGCAGGAAAGGCCGCGCATATGTCTATTAAATCTTTAGCCCATTTTCGATCAGAAGGGTAGTAAATTCTTCCGTCTTCTAAAAGTGCGCTCGATGCGTGCGCTCTGGCTTCCTTATCTCGGTCAGGAGAATAAGCTAAAACTGGTATCCCAGCCATGCGTAAATCTTGTAGTAGAGATTGACCTGACGCCTTCTTTTCTATCAACACAGCGTCTGGCTCCCAATCGTCGTAAGCCTCTTGTGCAATGCGCCTTAACTCTGGGTAGCTCACCTTATCGTACCAAGCCTCCAATACAATCGCACACATTGCACCTTTGTGTCTGAATACACCCCAAGTTGTTCTGGCACTAAAACTAGAGCTTTCCTTGGCTTCGAATGCAGTATCCCATGACTGAAGAACATATTCGATCTCTGGCAAGTCTTGCTTTTCCCACGGAACCCACCACGATGCTCTCAGGATACCACCACCCTTTGGCGATGGCCTTTGCTGTAGCTGACCAGCAGATGCATACGATCCAAGAGATCGCTCCAGAGTTGATAAAGTTTTCTCGTCAATTCTGTCAGGCCAAAGCAACTCACCTTCCTTTGTTCTTGGATCAGTAAACCCAAGTGACGACTTCATCGGATTCGGCGCACCCACTTCGTAACGAGCAGGCAACATTAGGTGATCCCATTCATCACCAAGTTGATTTGCCAAGACGTGACCTGTGAGATCCTGTTCGTGTAGCCTCTGCATAATAATTATAAATGCACCAGTCTGCGGATCGTTTAGTCGTGTCTGCATAGCCTGATCCCACCAATCCAATACACCTTCACGAACTTTAGAGCTATCTGCCTCCACAGAGTTGTGTGGATCATCGATGCAGATGATGTCACCACCATCACCAGTTAAAGCACCACCGACTGACGTTGCGATTCGATAGCCTGTCTTATCGTTCTCAAATCTCTGCTTTTGGTTCTGATCGCTTGTCAAACTAAATTTGTCATTGAAATGATCTTTGTACCACGGACTGTCGATTAACCTTCTACACTTCGTGCTATCTCTAATCGACAAGGAGCTTGCGTAAGATGCATAGAGAAACTTTTTGTGAGGTTGGTGTGTCCAAGTCCAAGCTGGCAGAGCAACAGCCACGCTGATTGACTTCATATGTCGAGGTGGCACGTTTATGATCAGGCGTCTGATATCACCCTCGACTACAGCCTGAAGGTGATCACTGATCGCATCTATGTGCCAGTTGTTCTTGAAGGGAACGCCAGGTTCAATCGTAGGCCAACTAGCCTTCGTAAATTCCCTCAATGATCTGCGATACTTCTCCGCTCTCACCTGTTCCAACGTCAGTCCTGCTAAATGCGTCCTCAATTGATTTGAGCTGATCATCTGGTATCCTTGTTAAATCTATGACGTGTTTCTGTTCGACAGTGGTTGCAACCTCTTGCTTGTCCACCCACCCAGCTCTGTTCTTCAGGAAGAAGATCATCGCTGTATTGTCCCTATCAATCGTGGCCTTTTCAAAGAGAGCGTTAGTCACGGCATCTATGCCACGAGCCTGACCTCTTTTTATAGCATCCGAAAATTCCGAATTTTCTGACTGATGAAGCATGAAAGTTGACAGTGAAACGCCTAGCATTCCAGACGCCTGTTCTTTCGTTAATCCTTTGGTCATAAGATTTTCTACGTTAAGCAAAACTTCATCGGTGATCTCGAACTTCGGTCTACCGACTGGATTTTTAGTTTTGACATCTGACATAGTGTTGACCTTTCTTTTCAGTGGTTAGCTGTATTTAACGAAATATAGCCTAACTCTTAAAAAAAGAAAAGTATCAGATCAAAAATCTATTTATGTCATTTATGGCATATTTATGGCATATACCAAATCTGCCATAATTCATCTACTCTATACTCCTTATTTATATAGTTATTATATATATATATTATTATTATTATTATTTATGTCATACTGTCATACCCCCCCTTCTCCCCCACAGGTATAGGTATGGGGGGGTAAAAAATAGGGGGGATCTATTAGGGGGTATCTGCCATATATGCCAAAAATGCCATAAATCACTTTCGCCCTTATTTTATTGATAAAAAGGCCAAAAAATAGTATGACATAAATACTGCCATAAATACTGCCATAAATAAAAACGTGAGAAAGGAACAGATATGAGTACAGTTTACGTTGTGACACGACCCAGAGAAAATAAGTTTGGGTGGACTCCAGATTTATCTGACGCCACGAAGTATGGTAAGTTACAGGTTATCTTTGAGCCTGACGAGAAACCACAGTTTAATCCGAGCCGAGCTATAAACATTGCGAGAGTTATCCTTCAGTCGTTTAGTGAAGATGACTATCTACTGTGGGCTGGTGGAGGAGATCCAGTAGCTGTGATGATTGCATGTATGGTAGCCTCTGAAAGCTGTGATATTGTGAACGTCCTCAGATGGGAGCGCAACTTCAACGAGGGTGAGCGAGATCGCCGTAAGGGTTGGTACTTACCAGTTAAGATGGATATGTCTTAAACTTTTTTTATTTTTATTCACTTTGCCTATTGCTATACTATATACAGTATGCTACATAATGTATGTAGAAAGAGAAAAGGAATAAGAAATGTCACTTAATATTACACAAACTGAAATCAATACACTTTGGGACAAGGGATACCGCCCTTTTGAAATTTACACATCTAACCCAGAGCCTGTAATGTATCACGGCAAAATGGAAGAAACCAATGCAGTTGGTGGTTGGGATATCAAACACATCTTTGCCACACGCGATGAAATTGAAAACTATCCAAACTTTGACTGCATCATAATGATAGACAGTGTTGCTTACTGTACTGAAATCTTTCACGGCAATGAGGACAATACAAATTGCCTTACTAAAAATCAAACAAAAGCAATGGAAGTTCTTGTCAAGTCTGGCATGGAAAACACTGGTGCTAAGTGCATTGAAGACATGATGGACGACCCAATGCCAGTAGTACAAGCAAGCGACCTTGTGAAATCTGGTTGGTCACAAAAGCAAGCCGAAGGCACATTTGGCTCACTTGTTGCTAGTGGTCATATCTTACATGACGAAGGCGGTAATGCCGCTAATGATCTTTATGTTCTTGATGGTGAAGAGGAGAAATTTGAAAACCTACGCCAATTTGTTGCCCCTAAAGAAACATCGGAAACTCTGATTGATGAATTGGAGAAGTGGCGTTTAGCACAAGGCTTCAAGGCAATGTGCGCTATGGAATTAATTTATGAGTATGAGCTTACACCAAAGCAATCTACTTGGATCGAAAACTTTATGAAGCGTTGGGATAATCTCGACAAAATTTAAAAAGGAGAATAAAAATGGGTTATAAATATTGGACACAAGCGGAGGACGCAGAGCTTGTATTAATGCGAGAAGCCAAGGTATCTACCAAGGAAATCTCCAGAGCTTTAAATCGTTCGCCTTCGTCAGTTATGAACCGCATAGCTGTTAAGGAAATACCATATGGCAAGCCAAGTGTTATCGATCAGATTGCATCCGTTGGTGTTGCATTTGGTGAGCCTGACACAGTTCAAACAGAAAGAGAGAAGCAAGCAAGTGAAATGCAATCTCTTAAAAATGCGCTTGAGGAAATGGAAGAAGACATCAAGCCAAGCAATTGGTTTCCAAGACTGAAGCGTTGGTTAGGATTTTAAAATGGAACCAATAAAAAAATTGTCATCTAGTTATTGCCCTCACTGTCGTAATGAAAAACTAGCGGCAAAGGATTCTAGGGCGCATTCTGCCTTTGGATTTTTAACTACAAAACGTCGAAAGGTTTGCCCTAAGTGTGACTATAGGGTAACCACAATCGAACTGCCATTACATCTGGCAGAAGAAATATTTCAAGAAGTTTAGAAAGGAATGAGTATGATTATTAAGAGATGGAAGTTTAAAGGTTTCAACCACATAACCTTTACCAATGACTTCCCTGATTGGGTTAAAATGAACTCAGGCAAAAGGTTAGGCCATAAGAGTTTGTGGGTATACACACAGTCAGGTGAAGTTCCCATCGACAGTGGCAAGTGGATATCAATTAACTTGCGTGGTCACATTGAAGTCCACGACACGAAGCCACAGTTAATATTTAATGTTGGACTGACAAAAGAAATTTTCTCTGGATTACTGTTAGTTGCCACACTTTTAATTATAGTTGTAGGATTGATGGTTTTGTGATAAGAAGGATTTGACTGCTCGACAAAGGATCTTTTCTTTTCTCTTCCTGTATCCTTGTCTTACTAAACTAGACCCACTTGGCCAGGTTTCGCACTGCAAAGGTGGGTCTTTTTTTATTGCCTTAGACATCATCAAACTTTATAGTTATGCGGTAAGGTGGTTAAATGAAATCAGTTATTATCGGGCATGTTAATATCAGATCTCACTTCAGGCATATTCGCTACCAAATGCGCTAACATTAATACGAATATAACCGCCACCTTACACGACTATTTTCCTAAATCAATTGGTCTTAGTTTTGGCATGAGAGTGCTAGACGATACCTTATCTGTCTCTATACACTGACCCATGCTATCCATATCTTCATATGGTTTGTATACTTCTGGCAGTGCATTGCCACACTCATACGCAGTTCTATACAAAGTTTTCTTTTGTATCTCTGCCCCATCTATTACATATGTCAGGACAAGCATTGTGTAAAATGTCATAACGCTTCACCATGTTTTTCGAATTTACCATTGGCATCAAGTTTCGGGATTGTAGTTCTTTTCCGTTTACTTGCAATCTCACCTCCACACGCCATGTAGCCAGCTCCATCCACCCAATTGTCAGGGTGTTCTGGATTTGATTTGATTCGTGCAACTTTCAGGAGGTTCATCATAACGCCTACATCATGTGTCTTTACATCTACACCTAAGTAAGTTGACCAGAAGTCTGCAATCATCTTGAAGTTATCCTCCATGTCGCCATGATCAGACGCCCTATCTTTCGTTACATATTTTTTGGCAGTGTCGAGGATGTCACCTCGCGTTGCTTCTTCTATATTTTTGCTCGTAGCCCATTTAGCCATTTTGTTTTTCCTTTCTTAATGGTGTATCAACAGTTAAATCCATAAACATTCCCAAATTTTCATTAAGACGTTTTTCTGCAATATCAACGTAATCTGGATTTAATTCACACAGAATAGCATTTCTATTTAGATTACTTGCAACTTGTGCAGTTGTGCCTGACCCACCAAATGGATCTAAAACTGTGCCACCTTCTGGGCATCCTGCCAGAATGCATGGAATAATTAAATCATGTGGATAAGTTGCAAAGTGTGCTTCAGAATAAGGTTTTGTTGTAACAGTCCATACTGACCTTTTGTTTCTTGTTTCACCTCCAACAGCATTCATATTACCATTAGTTTTGTAAGGAACTCTGCTACTTCCTTTTTGATCTTCTATGTTTTGCTTCAAACGATTTTTAGAAGACTCTGTACTATTTTCTTTAATAGCCTCATTATCAAAGTAATAATTCTTAGACTTGCTGAGTAGAAATATATATTCGTGAGACTTAGTGCATCTATCTTTAACACTTTCAGGCATGGGATTAGGTTTATTCCAGATAATATCCTGACGCAAATACCAACCATCTGCTTGCAGTGCGAAAGCTACACGCCAAGGTATACCTATCAAGTCTTTAGATTTAAGACCATCTAGTTTATTGCCTCTAGCAGTTGAAAATTCTGGCAAATCCTGTTTTGTTTTTGATACAGTTTGTTTTGGATATTTGCCATCTGATCTGTAGTTGTAATAAGTATCACCAAGGTTTAGCCAGACTGTTCCATCGTCACGCAGAACACGTTTAACTTCACGAAATAACTTTACCAAGTTTTCGACAAACTTTTCTGGTGTTTCTTCTAAACCAAGTTGCTCATCTTTTCTAACAGCCCCACAATCTGGACATTCAGACCTATAAATTGAATTACCAACGGCATTGTCTTGCCCATACATTTCTTTGTGACCTGTAATACAATTGTTACCTATTTTTGATTTACCTTTATGTGTGCAGTTTGGATCACCACCAATCCACTCACCAGTTCCGTAATCCCTTAGACCCCAGTAAGGTGGTGAAGTCACACAAGTATTTACAGACTTTTCTTTCAGAGAAGACAAAGTTTCCAAACAATTTCCTTTTAGTATTTTAATGGACATATTAATTTCTTTCTTAATTTATTGGTGGTGAGAAGTAAGCAAACCTTGGCCTACCCTTTGCACCTTCGTTTTGATTTCTACACTCAATACCTCTGTCAGTTTGCAGTGCATCAAGAATGTCAGCGCGTCTGCGCCTATCCATATTTGCAAAAGAAGATACACTTCTGGCTAACTCACGTTCAGTTAAGCCAGTTAACCCAGCCTTTTCTATTCGTGCGTAAACTGCCTTACATGCCGCTTCAAATGGTCCTTCTGACATATTAGACCTGAACATCTCGATAGTTTGGATTGCATAGTGATCTACATAATCAATAGACCATTGCATTGCATCTGAACCTATTTCGTCCTGACCCATTGACCGAGCGATAATCAGAGACAAACGCATGGCAATCTCACGGCTACGATTGTACATAGCCTCCAGACCTGTACCTGTCTCCTTCTTAATTGCATTAACCAATCTCTGCTCATACTCACGCAGAAGATCTTCAGCTTCCTGAGTAAATGCAACTTCTAGTGGATGTGGTGGCATGTCATGACTGTTGCCAGTATCTAAGTCACCTTCATTTGCATTGGCATGATCCTTTGCCCAAGTAGCCAGTCGATCAGATATTGTTGACCTTCTTTTCTTCTGGGACATCTGCACACCAATTTCAGACTTCACAATAATAAAACGATTGAGCAATCCAGATGCAACATCACCTCCACCAATAGCTTGCATAAACTCTGATGGTGTAGACATTCCAACTAATGTGAGAGATGGACGCTTCACAACCTTCTCCAACTTCTCTGCGTCTGCCGATTTCATTGTGTTGGTTGCGTAACCTTGTTGTCTTAAAGTTCCATCTTGGCGTCCAAAGCATTCCATGATTGCAGTTATTGCGTCAGCTTTATGTTGCATACCCTTTGCAGATGCCGCCTTTAACTGTCGCCCAAGTTCGTCAATTACAGATACATGCGTTGGCTTTTTAGTTAGCGTAGATAAAACACCCGCACTCGAAGTATAGCCAGCAGGCCCTATTAATTCATCTAGCCCAGACTGCTCAAGTAATTCCTCGATGACAGTTTTCGTGTGTTCCTTACCAGATCCTGTCTCACCAATATTTAAGAAGTATAAGCTAGAGAAGTTTCTCTGATCAGTAACCCACCGACGACCCATTGAAACTGAACCAAATGCAATTGCACATTGCACAGCAAATTGAGGTTGGGGTTTGATTGCAGATACAGTGTAGTAATTTACAACATCCTGAAGAACGCCAGGCACACTTAGTAAATGTTCAGGTATTTCACCTAGTGGTGTGTCTACTTCTTTTGATTTTGTAGACATAATATTCTTGGCGACTCTTGCGCCATGCTCGATTGCTTCCTTGTCTAAATCATACTCTTCGTCTTGCGTCACGTTTAATATTTGAGCGGCTTCTTTGACCGCCTTCTGGACGTTACCCATGTGTTCGAACTGTAGCCACAATTCAAATGCATCAAATGTATGTGCATTATCAAATGGATCAGATGCGTGGTGGCTGTAGGCTCTGCCATCATCAAATAATTTTACACCAGCTAATCCTGACGTGCTGTTGGGAGATAAATATCTACCCTTGGACGTTGGCTTGTATCCATACTGAACCATCAAAGTGTGCATGTCATGTGCATCATTGAATGCATCTATCACTGAAGTGCTATCACTTTTAGGTCTTGGCTTTCGTGTTGGCTGAAACTCTGCCTTCTTTTTCCAAGGGCATATGTCCTGAAGCTGTGGACGAAACTTATCCCACTCACGCCACAATGTTAAAATTTGTGGTGGTAGTTCTGGGATGCCATCGAAGATTGATCTCCCTGCCCATTCATATGGACGACCTGTATCTGGATGGATACTTGGAGGAAGTACATCCTGAACAGAGCCTGCGCGCAATTCAAATACCACTTCGGTCTTGCGTGGATCTCCCTCGACAGGCCACGATATCTTGTGCGTGATTAAATCAGGTGGAGCTTTAAAGATCAACTTACCACGATTTTCACGTCCGATAATCTGTGGTGCAGATTGCATCAACTCAGAAAAATCTATTCCCAGATGTTCAAAAATTATTTTTGTATGCTCGACATTATCTATGTCGATAGCACAAGTTCCAGATGCACCATGCAGTAATCCTACATTGTGATTTGGGTTCTGCTCATAATATAGTCTAGCCTGATCTGGATCGGACAATGCCTTCTCTGGTTGTTGCCAACCAAATCTCGTTGGCCCTTTGGAGCCAGCGGGGATTGTTACCAGATACCAACTCAGCTTTGAACAGTAATCTTCTATCTGAAAGCTCATGCTGATTCGGTCAGATATTGGCTAAGTTTCTTCCAAGTTGTTAAACTGATGTGGTCAACGCCATCTCCTGATGCGATCCCCTTTACAGTTGGGTGAGATAGCCCACATTTCTCAGCGACAACAGTTAAACGTCTATCTTGCAACGCCTCTCGTATGTCGTCCAGTGGTAGTAGTGTTTGCATTATTTTGATCCTTTTTTGCATTATTTGTAAAAACATCTTTACATAGTGAAAATCTTTCTGTAAACAAGATTCTGTAGAGAATGAGTGAAAAAAAGAAAGAAAGGAAATTGCCATGAGCAATATCGATGGACTTGCCTCCCAGTGGCTAGAAGTAAAGGCGTTAGAAAAACAGATTATCGCACAGCGTCATGCGATAGAAGAGCAAATCACAGAGGCACTAGATGCCAAAGATGAAGGCTCAATATCCCACAAATTATCAGAGCATAAAGTTACGTTATCACAGCCTGTGTCTCGTAAGGTTGATGCTATTGCGTGGGATAAAGTTAAAGATAAAATCCCAAGTAACCTACACCCAGTAAAGGTAAGCGTATCTGCGGATGCCGCTGGTTGTAGATATTTAGCGGAAAAAGAACCGCGCCTATGGTCGAAAATTGCCAAGGCATTCACAACTAAATCTGGAAAAATTGGTGTTAAAGTAGAGGCTCTGTAATGGAGCTTACTGCCAATGAATTGGTCATGCTATCCGAAGCGTTGAAGTCTGTGACGTTTATGGATGGCCTGACCAAAAGCCCAGAGCAGATCAGATTGGAACGTAAACTGTCACGTTGGTCTGATCATGAAAATCTATTTTTTGTAGAAGGAGAAAATAATGGAAGAAATAAATAAAATATTAGACGAGGTATTTGCCTCTGTCTTTAAAGAGAAATGGGAGGATAGAGAATATAAATGGCTATAAATTTAAAATCACTATCTAAGCCATCAGGTCAGCGACCAATAATCGCCACCTTATTTGGTGAAGGCGGAATGGGTAAAACTACTCTAGCCGCTATGTTCCCAAAGCCAGTCTTTATCAGAACTGAAGATGGAACTGCATCACTTATGGGTAATAAGGAAGTTAGTCTGTTCCCATTGGCAACATCATCAAATGATGTCTTAGATGCAATTGAAGCTCTAGCCACTGACAAGCATGAGTTTAAGACATTGGTTATCGATAGCATTACGCAATTGGCAACAATGATCGAAAGCGAAATTGTAGCGGCTGATCCTAAAGCTAAATCTATAAACCAAGCGGGGGGCGGATATGGAGCAGGGTATGGAACTGCATCTGAGAAGCACCGCCAGATCAGAGAGTGGGCAGGATCTCTTGCCTATGAAACTGGAATGAATGTGGTCTTCATTGGACATGCCGACACTGAGACGTTGGACTTGCCTGATCTAGATCCATACGCAAGGTACTGTGTGAGAATGCATAAGAAGAGCATTCCACATTACACTGATAATGTTGACCTAGTTGGATTAATCCGACTGAAGACATTTACTCGCGGAGATGGCGATAAGAAGCGCGCCATTTCTACTGGTGAACGTGAGATACTGTGCTTTCCACAGGCATCATCAGTCACCAAAAATCGGTTCAACATTACTGAACCACTGCCATTTACATTTGATGGCGGCAATCCATTTTCACAATTTGTAGCAGAGTAGGAGAACTCACATGGACTTAAACGGATTTAACGCATTGGAAATTGAGCCAACAACAACTAACGAACCAATCCCAGCAGATTGGTACAAGGCTGTAATTTCTAACACCGAGCAGAAGGCAACCAAAGCTGGAACTGGCTCATACCTAGAACTCACAATTGACGTGATCGAAGGATCATATCAAGGCAGAAAAATTTGGGATCGACTAAACTTACAGAACCCAAACCAAACTGCGGTTGAGATTGCACAACGTAATCTATCGAGCATTTGTCGTGCGATTGGTGTGAACAACCCAAAGGATAGTGCTGAGTTATGTGACAAGCCACTGATGGTTAAAGTTGCAGTTAGAGCGGCTGATGGTCAATATGATGCCACTAACGAAGTTAAGGGTTATGACGCGGCAGGTGGAGCTACGGCTACTGCATCACCTGTAGTTGCAACTGCGAGTGCATCTACACCACCTTGGAAGAAGTAACGTCTACCTCTGGATCGGCTCCGTGTGAGCCGATTTACTAGATAGATGGAGAAGCCAATGAACCTTGAACAATACATGACGCCAGAAACAGTTCGCCTCATTTACGAGAAATATCAACAGAAACGAAAGAATGAGCATCGACCTCACTTGGGTGGATCTCAAATTGGCAATGAATGTAGTCGCGCACTTTGGTATCAGTTTAGACACGCATGGACGCCAGACTTCTCTGGGAGAATACTTCGATTGTTTGAAACAGGTGATCGTGAAGAAGATCGTGTTGTATCTAACCTAAGAGATATCGGTGTAGAGATTTGGGAAGTAGACCCAGAAACTGGCAAGCAAGTTAGATTTACAGAATGTGGTGGTCACTTCGCATTGTCTCTGGATGGCGTAGGTCTTGGTTTTCCTGAAAGCAGTAAGCCACACACACTTGAATTTAAAACAATGAACACCAGAAGTTTTAAAGATATCGAGAAGAAGGGATTGCAGAAAAGCAAGCCTATCTATTGGGCGCAATGCCAGATTGGTATGCACTTAGCTGAATTAGAGAACTGCTACTTCTTTGCAGTTTGTAAGGAGACTGACGCTATTTATGCAGAACGTCTAAAGCTAGATAAGTCTGAGGCCATGCAACTTATAGAGAAGGCAAATAAAATTATATTTGCAGAGACGCCACCATCCAAATTAAGTGAGGATGCAAGTTTTTGGCAATGCAAGTTCTGTCCGTATTGGGCAGTATGTCATGGATGCAAAATACCAGAAGTTAGCTGTAGAACGTGTAGCCATGTGACCCCAGAGAAAGATGGGACTTGGAGTTGCGCCAAAGGAAAGCCCACAGTTACTTGTGATGAACATCTATACATCCCACAAATCATGCCAAAAGATTTGGTGGTGCATGATGCTGGTGATGACTTTGTTGAATACCAAGATCAAGACACTGGTGAGATCATTAAGAACAAGGAGAACAGCCAAGCTATCTTTGATGGTAGGATGGTGTAATGGTTTTAAATGTAAGATTGACTAGATCAGAAATGTCAGAAGTAAAACAAGCGGCGGCTTTACGTTGGCAATTGGCAAGGGCAAGCGGTGTTGTAAATCAACGCAAAGATATTAGATCAGATGCTGATATTGATCTTCTAGGTTTAAAGGCTGAAATGGCAGTCGCAAAAGCCTTACAGCTTCCATATAGGGCATCTGACCTTGGCATAGATAGTGGTGCTGATATGTGGTCTGAAGACGTAAGTATTGACGTGAAGGCAACGTATCATAAATCAGGCAAGCTATTATTTAAATCCTTAGATTCGTTTGTCGCTGAATACGCAATATTAGTTACCATATCTGATGATGAAGATGTGATGCGTATTGTTGGAGGTATGGGTAGAGATAGATTTAAATTAGAAGCAGTAGAGACAGACTTGGGTAGGGGTATATGTTGGGTTGCACCTCAAGACATATTAACACCCATAGAAGGCGTTTGGCTTGCATTAACTCAGTGGAGGTTGTGCAGATGACCTTTAAGTTATCTTTGATGGCAGAATGAAATGATAGAAGACACGATAGTGAGAGAGGCTGTATTAGAAGATATAAAATATGTTGTCAGCCTCAGTAAAAAAGAAAGTTTGAGTTTAGGTTTTATTCCAAAGATGGCGTATGAATCTGCGATCACAGGAATCAAAACTGGCAAGAGATGGTCACCTATTTGTAATGACAAACTATTTGTGTGTACTGTTAACGATGACCTTGTTGGTTTTTGCCTAGCTAGTTTTGGCAAAAGAAATGCAATCTACCGCAAGGGAAAGATAGCTCAGATTTGCCTACAAGAAGATGCCAGAAAATTTGAGAGGGGCAAACTGCTTTTAAACGTAGTTATCAATTGGGGTAAGTCTATTGGGACTTTATCTTTTGATGCAGGTTGTGCTGACGATTTGGAAAGTAATTTCTTTTGGCAAGCTATGGGTTGGGAGATTGCAGGATCTCGTAAGGGTATCGGGCATAAGAACACTTGGGTTCAAACAAGCAAACGCAAAATCAATATATATAACTACGATCCCAATTGGCTAAGTGGATTAATAATAGGAGACGTTAAATGACATTTACCCTTAGAGACTACCAAAAAGAAGCAATAGATGGGCTGTACAGCTACTGGGCAAGTAAGTCAGGGGATAATCCACTAATCGTTGCGCCTACAGGCTCTGGGAAGACTGCGATCATCGCACAACTGATTTCAGACGCCATGAGCTACCACGGCACGAGAGTTATGGTTGTAACGCACGTTAGAGAGCTTCTGGAGCAAGGTGCTTCAGGATTGGTCAAACTGTACCCACAGGCTGATTTTTGCTTCTACAGCGCGTCTGTGGGTGAGAAGCGACTAGACAAACCTATTATATTTGCAGGCATACAAAGTGTATGGGAGAGAGCCTACCAGATCGTCCCTGCAATTGATTTGATATTAATCGATGAAGCTCACATGCTACCCAAGAATGAAGGCACTCGATACAACAAATTCATAGCTGACATGAAGAGTTGCAATCCAGATGTTAAAGTTGTTGGACTGACTGCCACGCCATACCGATTAGACAGTGGATACTTGCACAAAGGCGAGGGAGCTATCTTTGATGGAATTGCACATGACATATCTGTTGAGATGCTCATGGAGCAAGGTTACCTATCTCCTGTCATATCCAAGGGCGGAATTAAACAGATCGACCTGACAAATGTCAAGAAACGTGGTGGTGAATTTATCGAGAGCCAATTGGCTACTGCCGCATCAGATCCAGAGTTAGTTGCGTCTACAGTCGCAGAGATAGTTGACTTAGGATCAGATAGGAAAAGTTGGTTGGTGTTTAGCTCTGGTGTGAGCCACGCACAAATGTTGGCAGATGAATTTGAATTTCACAATATATCAGTTGGAGTTGTTACTGGATCAGATGGAAAGAAAACCAGAGATCAGACAATTGCTGATTTTAAATCAGGCAAACTAAAATGCCTGATCAATGTGAATGTGTTGACCACTGGCTTTGATCATCCTTCTGTGGATCTCGTCGCGTTGGTTAGAGCTACAGCATCAACTGGATTGTATGTGCAAATGGTTGGACGTGGCACTAGAATTGCAAATGGCAAGGAAAACTGCCTGATATTAGATTATGGTCAAAATGTTGAGCGTCACGGATTTATCGATAAGGTTAAGCCAAAAGATAAAATGAGTGGTGGTGATGGAGAAGCTCCAGTTAAGACATGCGAGAAATGCCAGACGATGGTTCACGCCGCCGCTCAAGTTTGTCCTGAGTGTGGATTTCAGTTTCCACCGCCTATGCTTAATCACAGTTCAAGTTCATACCGAGGTGCTATGTTATCGTCTCAAGTAGAATCCGAGTGGGTTGATGTCGATAGTGTGTACTATTCAAGGCATAAGAAAGATGGAAAGCCAGACAGTGTGAAGGTGACTTACCATTGTGGAATGATGTCAAACTCTGAGTGGCTGTGTCCAGATCATGGTGGATACGCCGCCAGTAGATATAGATCCAGAAAACCTTTGCTCAACTCAACGGCAGATACAACAAATGAAGCTCTGGACGAATCAAGTTCTTGGATAACGCCTAGTCGCATAAAAGTTAGACCATCATCTCACAATCCAAAATACAAAGAAATTGTAGAATTTGATTATACACAAGTGGAGAAGAAACATGAGACGCAAACGCAAAACTCGGACTACTACGATTGGACTGGTGAAGATATCCCCTTCTGAGCATGACGAGCAAGTTGGATTTATCAATTGGTTTCGAGCTAAATATCCAAGCGTTTTGATTTTTGCAATTCCTAATGGCGAGAAGAGAGCCATTAGCGTTGCCAAGAGATTAAAAGCTGAAGGTGTAGTTCGAGGCGTCCCAGATTTATATGTTCCTACTTGGAACTTGTGGATTGAAATGAAACGAGCTTCAGGTGGAAGACTTTCGCCTGATCAGAAAGAAATGATAAATTATTTAGAAAGTATTGGAAATACAGTTATCATAGGGAAAGGGGCAAGTGATGCCTCTAAGAAAGTATTGGAGTTTATGGAGAAAGGAAAACTAGAATGACGTGGGAAATAAAAAAAATAATATGTGGAAATCAAGAGCATTATAAAAAAGCTCAAGATAAATATGGAGAGGCGTGGAGGATACAAGCCAAGAAAGATAAAAATGACAATCCTGCATTAAGGTTAAGCCAGAAGCCATTGAAAAATGGTACTTTAAGCAAAGAAGGGGCGTCCAGAGGTGGCAAGAATAGTGCAAAAACACATGCACATATTCAACAGCAACTTAGTTTGTTCCCAAAAAGCCTTCTAAGTCATTGAAAACAAACAAAACTTTCCCCTTGATATACTACATTTAGTATGCTATATAATGTATGTAGAGAGAAAAGGAGATTTTCTATGAGTGACTTTTACTATAATGATGGCGGACGTGTCGAATCAGGCCGAAGAGGTATAGCTGGTGATTGTGCAGTTCGCGCAATGGCTATAGCTTTAGAGCTAGACTACGATGCTTGCTATAAAGAAATAGCACAAGCCAATAAAGACAATGGACGCGCTAAGTCTGTTCGTCATGGCGTTATGAAAGACGTGTATGGCGCAGTTTTAAAGCGTCATGGATGGGTCTGGCATTCAGCACCAAAATTTAAAGGCGTAAAAGCTCGCGCTGAAGATATGCCTGATGGTGTTGTTATTGCCAGACAAGCAAGGCACTTCGTTGCTGTTATTGATGGTGCTGTTCACGACATATGGAACTGCTCTCACAAAATGGTCTACGGCTATTGGGCTAAAGTATAATTAATAAGCACTGTGACTTCGGTTGCAGTGCTTAGATAATTAAACTAATTTATCTGGTTTAACAAACTTGGGTCTGTAGTTTTGATAAGACTTTGCAATGCAGGTGATAACGATGCATCAACTTCTTCTTCAACTACAGGCTCTCTAACTATTGTTTGACCAGTAACACTTAATAAAGGTTTATTTGATCTACTAATATATTGTTTAATTGCGCTTAAAGCATCACCAGTTTCTTGGCTTCTTTTTAATCCTTTAGAAATAACTTCAGCACCAACAACTGTGCCAACAACAGGTACTTTAGCCATATAATTAAATATTCCTGCCATTCTTCCTGCACTTAAAAGTGTGTAAGCTGTTCCAGGAGCATTAAGTTTTAAACTTGGGTCAGCCCACAATGTTGGCATAACATCATCACGAAATGATTTTATTTTTGAAATTTCACTAGGACTAAATAACTCATTAATAAGATTTTTATTTTTCATAAAAACTTCATTGTAATTGTTTACAATATTTAACCTAGTGACATCTGACTTGCCATTACCAGCAAACGCCTTTTCAAGCACTCCATCTTTTATAAGATCAACAACTTCATCATATTTTTCTTGAGGAAGATTAGCTTTATAATTTTTTAAAATCTTAGTCATTTCTTTTGATGGGTTAAATTTTGCATGACCAAATAAAGCATTAACAAAAGAACTAGGATCGTAGTCTGGATTTGTTATCATTTTAAGAATGTTATTAGATGCGTTATTATCTTTATTTTTAGCTTTACCAGTTAATCCAATGTATTTTTTGTAAGCCTCTTTAGATTCAAATAAAGTATCAATTATTTCTTTATTGCCAGTTATAAAGCCTTGCTCAATTCCATTAAATACTGTGTCATCTACCACTGACTTCATTTGACCAAATGCCATTTTTTCAGTATCTGTAGCGGCGTCTCTCATTAATCTATTTATAGTTTTTTGGTAACCTGAAATAAGTTTAAATGGAGATCCTTTAAATCTAGGGTTTGCACTCATTTTTTGAAGTTTTTTAAGATATTTAATTTCTCTTGATAGCTGTGGAAAATCTGCAAGTTCTCTCGTAGAAAGTTGAAGCTCATCAATAGTAGATAGCATTCTGTTTACTGTCTCGTTCATACCTTTTGCAGTTAAAATTGGTTGATCTACAGCTTCCTTAACTGCTTCATAACCAGAAGAAGATGTACTTTTTAGTTTATCTGCCTCTCCAGTAACAATATTTTGGACACCTGTCGCTGATTCATATGGAACAAGATCAGAATCTAATGACCCTACATTACCAGATCCAAACTCATCTCTAAGAGCTTTAGCTTCAAGTCTTATTTCTTGTAGTTGCCTATCATCAAAAGCCTTAATTGTTTCTCCACCGCCACCTTCAAGTTTAGAGTTTCTTAAAATATCTTCGGCAGTAATTGCATCAGATGCTTGCGTTTGCGCCGATCCACTTGCTTTTGTGTCATATGGAGCAGATGTCCTTTGACCTTGGGTTAGTGGAAACCTAGAAGTGTTCATGATTTCAGGAGTCATTCTAGGGAACAAACTTTTAACAGCAGGTGGAACTGTTGATTTAACTCCACTTATTGCTTTTCTTGTTAGTCTAGCCGCTGGAGGAAGTAGAAGATCAGCCCCAACACCAATACCAGTTGATAAGGCAATGTCATCTCTAATGCTTTTGGGAGTAACTTCACCAGATTTTGTTTTTGCTGTTGCAACTTTGGGAGCCAATTGATTTTCTAAAACTTTACTTCCACCTTCAGTTGCTGAATATCCAAAAGCACCTCTACGAAGAACTTCCCAAATAGTTTTACCTAAATTAGCAAATTTTGTTGCAGGAATAAATTTAACAATTTCACCAAGAGCAGTCGTTAAATCTGTGGCAGTAGCTCCAGGTTTGTTTACATAGTATGGCTTTTTATTCCACATAATCATTGGAAGTCCAAATTTATCTACAAATGCTCCACCCCAACGTGGGTCATCTTTAAAAGATTTTTCCATTATTTCTGTTTTAGCAAAGTCATCTCTTGCTGACATCATTTTTAAATTAGGAAGTAAACCTTCCCAAAAATCTGGACCTTCTTCAACACCCATTGTGGATGTCTCTGGTAAATCTGGAAATTCTATGTCCTGTCCTTCACCAGTTATGGCATCTTTAATTACTTTAGGGGCAGAGGATATTCTTTCAAAAAAAGAACGCTCTGCATTTTCTACATCTAATCCTACATCTGTCTTTGTTTTAGATGTACTTACTGTTCCAGCGTCATCTGGTAATTGAAAACCCATTATGAACCCCACCCTTTAATTACATATGAATCAGAAACATTAAACAGACCATTATTTATAATTACTGCTCCATCTTCTAAACTGTCATACCATTGTTGAAATTCTGCTTCAGCGTCTGGTCCTTCAGTAGACCCAGTATATTTTTCAAATATCCCTGAGTCTCCACTTTTTAATTGGTTGTTGATTTGGGTTAAATCTGAATATTGATTAGAAGTTAAAAGTTCTATTTCTTTTCTATTTAGTTCAATAGCATTTTCTGCCATCTTTTTAAACGCATACAAAGATATATAGTTTGCCTCTGGAGTATTACCTATAAATAAAGCGGCTTTTTGGTAAGCTCTAAATTCCATATCTGAAGTAGAACCAGAACCAACAGGACGCATTTTTGGAGCCATAAAGTTTGATGTAGCTTGAAGCGTCAACATATTGTTTATTTCTGGATCGTTGATTCCAAATGCTTGACTAAAGATTTGTTTGAAAGGTAACATTTTTTCACTTAGCAATCCTGTAGTTACTTCTCCAGTTTTTAATAAAGCTAGAGCCTCATCTACTCTTGGCAACACCTCTCTTGCCTGAACATTGTATGTATCGGATGACTTAGCAAGAAGAGGTAGGCGTTTTTGAGTATACGTTGTAAAATATGGAACAATTGAAGAATCTGAACTAGATAATTGAAAGTTTATTAAATTTTCATCTTGGTAAACTGGATATAACTCCATAAAAATACCATTTTTAATAATTGGTTTTCCAATTTGATCTTCATTTACTGCCGTTAACTCTTCAACAATTCTGTTAAAATTAGAATTTTCTTCAGAAAGGCCTTGATCTATAAGAAACGACTTTGCATCTTCCGCAGACATATATTCAACTAGTGTTCCTTTAGAAATAGTTTTGGTTGTAATTTTTCTTTGTGTTGATTTTTTAGGAACTAAAAGACCTGCATTATTTACAGTTTCTACTTCTTGACCTGATAAAAGAGCGTTACCATCGTCATCTACATTAACTTTTCTATTAAGAAGAGTTTCTATTGCTAGAACATTTTCTCCTAATGGTTGGGATTCAGAATCTAAAATTCCAAAAGTAGAAAGTTTATTGTCACTTTGATTTGCAATATAAGTAGCTTTTTTAACTCCTGCATTATATTCCTCTTCAGTTATTACTCCATTTTTAAAATCTTCAGCTAACTTTCCTAAAGGAGATAATGCTCCAGATTCACTATCTGAAATATTAGTAGCTTTTGCAAATCCTGCATCAAACTGTTCTTCATTTATTACTCCATTTTTAAGATCTGAAGCTAACTTTCCTAAAGGAGATAATGCTCCAGATTTACTATCTGAAATATTAGTAGCTTTTGCAAATGCCGCGTCAAATTGTTCTTTAGTTATTCTTCCTGCTTTAAAATCTGCATTTAGTTTAGCAATAGTAGAAAGTGATGGGTCTTTACCCTTCAGTGCAGTTCCTAAACTTATAGTAGACTGCATTCTAGCTCGATCTGATTCTGCCTTTTCTTTCTTCTTGGCATTCAGGTAATCTAGTGGAGCTTGCATAGAACCAACGGCAGAACCTAATACAGTTGCACCAGGCTGTGATGCCTGACGACCCATCTCTGCAAAGAATTGGAATGCCGCTTCCCAAGGATCAGGCTCTGGAAGTTGTGGATATAATTGATTGGTAATAGACATTGCTTGGTTGGCAATATCTTGTGAGAAGAGGCCATCTAATGCTCCACCACTTAACTGATTTAAATCTGTACCAGATACACCTAGTTTTGTTTCAGCCATATCAATTACCTATTCTACGAGTTCATTATTTTATATGCGCTTGCCAAACCACCCATACCAGCTATTGCTTGTCCGTAAAGAGATGGGTTTGCACTCATCTGAGATCCTGAAGTATAACTACGATTAATTGTATTGTATGGCGTTCCAGACAATGCACCTAATGTGAAGTTAAGCATTTCTTGTGGATACATTTTTTGGTCAAGATAATCAGCGTATGCCAAGTCAAGTGCCTGTTGATCAAGTTGCCTACGAGCCTCACCTGTTGTAATTAACCCAGCCGCCGCTTGAGTTTGTAAGTCTTGCACTAGCGGAGCCATGTTTTGGTATGCGTTCATTTGCTGAATGCGTGACGCTTCATTTGTTTCATATGCATTTCTAGCGGCATCATCTGCACCAAAACGTGCCTGACGATCTATATCGTATTGACTACGCAACGCGGCGTCTGCACCAAATCTTGCTGATCTATCTTGCTCAAACTGACCACGCATTGCATTTTCAGCGTTAAATCTTGCGGCTCTGTCTTGCTCAAATCCAGATCTCATTGTGTTTTCTGCGTTAAAGCGTGACGCTCTGTCAGTGTCATATCGACCTGCGGCGAATCCAAGACCTTCTCGTGCGGCTTGCGCTCGTAAGTCTCCTGCGGCTTGTGCGCCTTCTCCAGCAGTTGTAGCTTCCATAATACCTAAACGTGAACCAAAACCTCCACCACCTGTAGATGCTCTGGCTCTGGCTTCATTTTGTGCGCGCATTGTCTGTTCTTCTATTTCACGAACAGCAGGGTTCATGGCATCTTGATATATGTCCATGTAAGGCTGTGCAGACTCAAGACTAAATGGATCTCCTAGTAATTCTTCTCGTGTCGCCCCTTGATAGTCGCCCAAAAGATCTTCACGACTTGCACCTGAATAGCTTCCTAAAAGTTCCTCACGGCTTGCACCTTTAAATGGGCTACCCAGTAATTCCTCTTGAGACATGGCGTCATAACCACGACCTAAAGTATCTGCTACTCCAGATGCCTTATTCATGAAAGGCATGTAGCTTTCAGCACCTTTTGTAAGTATGTCAGCACCCATGCGCTCTTCTTCAGTGCGTCGATCACCACCATATGTTGCAGTTCTTGCACCTTCGTATGTTGGGTAAGGAGAGTTTGCTAATTCTGCGGCGCGCTCAAATGCTGTTCGACCTGCGGCGGCGACCCATGATGGAATCTCTGTACCTTCTACTGTCTCACTTGAGGATGGTAACTCTGTGTATGATGGTGTGCAAAAACTGCCCATTTAAGCCTCCGTGTAAAGAGAGCCAACTTTAACCAAGCCTAACCTCTCATAAAATTTATCTTTGCGTTCACCATCTCCCGAATAGACATGGCCTAACTTTACTTTTACATTAGCGTCTTTACCAATTTTCATAAAGCCTTTAATTAATTTTACAGCTATCTGCGATTTTCTATGCTCCTTATACACAAAAAACCACATATCTGCTAGATATTTTTCAGTAGACCACCAGTCAGACGTATCCGCCCCACCAATTGATCCTACAATCTTTCCATCAATCTCTGCGATTAACACTACACCTCTATGAATTGCTCTATTAATAGCAGATGTAAGTATCTCAGGATCAATAGGTGAAACAGTCTCAACAGTCTCTGAATGCATAACACTTAACATATTATACAAACCAGATATATCGAGAACTGTTGCACTTCTTATTATCAACCCATGCCACCTAATGCGCCCATTTCTGGAGCCATTTGTGGTTCTGGAGCTTCTTGCATTTGCTCTTGAGGTTGGCCTAAGTTACGACCACCTTCTTCACCTTCAACAGCCGCAATAAGTTCAGCAAGCTCTGGAAGTAGCTTCATGAGGACTTGTGCAACGTCTGGGGTAATAACATCATCCAACATTGCCAACTCTTGATCAGACATAGCTGAGAGACGAGCTACAAGCATTGCACCAATATCTTCATCAGGCTTTAGCAAATTCTTCTTTGCTTGTGGTGGCAGATTTTGCATTGGCTTATCAGCGTTCATATTTGCGCCAGACATATCTGGCATAGGCATTGGTTCTCTAGCCATATTAGACCTCTTTCTGTTTATATAGAACTGACCAGTCTGTTTTTTTACAAAAGAAACCAATCGACCAGCAAATCGGTTCTAAAATTTTACGATACACTTTACCAAGATAATCTGGTTTGTCACGATCTCCGTAAATGTAAGCGATTTCGTTTGCACGATGACCTGCAACATGCGTCCAGAAGTTAACTAAACGTCCTTTTCGCATTTGCTTAACCATCCACACAGCCCAGATATGATATCCGTTAACGTGCGTTGGTGTTAAGTAATCACGAGTAAAGCGATAATCTAGTACAACTTGCTTGCGTGTCATGATACCTTGACGCTGTAATTCGTTACAAATTACACGACCACCAAGCATACCACCAATAAACCCACCAATAGGGCCACCTATTGCTGTACCAACATAAGTACCTAAACTTACTTTAGCCCCTGCTTTCGCAGAATCCTTTAGAGATGCTCCACCAATCAACATAGCCGCAGTTGTACCCAACCCAGCTCCAGCAGACCCATATAGATTTGCTCGACCTGCCGCAGTTGAACTAGAACCAAAGGAACTTAACCTATCACCTACTCCAGAGAAGTAACCAGTATTGCCGCCTGCTAAAAGTGTGGCTTGTGCGCCTTTTGCATCTGCTAGGTTTTTTGCTTTAACTTCTGCGCCTTTAGGGTTAGCAATATCCTCAAAGCCAGGTTGATTAGCTTTTATTGTTTGCTTTGCATCAACAAGTTTAGCATTGTCACTTGTTGGACTAAACTTAACTTTAGCCGCAGAACGATCAGCCCCTTTTGGAGATCCAAATATATCATTAAATTTAAATTCTGAACTAAAATCACTAATACCTTCGCCAAGACTTGCAAGGTCAAATGATTCACCATCACCTATATTTGACGCAACTGACCTACCAATTTGACCACCAACCCCAGCCGCAAGTTGTGCGCCCATAGCCAGAGCTTCTTGTTTTAGTGCTTCAGTAGGGTCAATTCCATATTCTTCTTGGAACTCTTGCCTTAACTCATTAGCTTCTTCTTCACTAATCATATCGTCTTGAGGGTCAAATGTTACACTGCCTGTCTCTTGTTGGCTAACCCACTGGAACATTGGCATGTATTTTGTGCCGTATACGTTCTGCATTACATCTAAATCAAATGTAGGTGTATTAGATTTAAGCTGATAAGTCTTGGCAGTAAACGTCCCATCTTCGTTTTCGATAGCACCTTCTAGTGCTGGTGAGCTTGGAGATGTGTAATATTCATTAGGCGGCAAAGCTCCGTAGTTTCCTGGTATTAGATTTGATTCTAAAATAATTGGACTTCTCATTAATTTATCTCCAGTAAACTTGCCACTACATGCAACCTATTGGCAGTCGCCGCCGTAACTTTTATAATTTCATCTTCTGTCAAAACAAGTGGCTGTGTTAAAAGCTCTACAGTACCATTAGCATCAATTGCCTTAACTTTGAAGAGGCTAAATACATTCGCATCCGCATTTGTAATTGTGACTGTAATTGTATCTGCACTTCCACTATCTTCAGAAACTAAAATAGATTTTATTGTAGCAGTAGTAGCAGAAGGGCATGTATACAATGATGTTGCGTCAGTTGTCGTTAAATCTACTTTTGCATTTTTATAATTATTTGGCATTTATGATATAAACCACGCTGTTGCTTCGGCTTGCTCTACAGCTACTTGAAGCCCAGTAGATGCCGCAAAGTAAGTTGATTGTCGTTCTAATTCAAGAGTATTTGTTAAACGTGCCATATATCCTTGTTGATAATTTTCTGGTGGGCTTGGCAATCTTAAAACTGCAAGTGGTGATCCTTGTGTCATCTCAATCCATCCTGACGTGAATTAACTCTAAAATCTCCCAACGTCCAATCGTCTGTCGTGCCTGTGCTTTGAAACTTTAGACCTATCTGCCGACCTTTGGCGCGTGTGCTTACTTTTCCTGTGGAAGATGTAATCGTAAATGGTCCTTTTACAGTTTCAGGAGAGTTGGGATATTTTCTTGTATTCATATATAAAAATAAGTTTGTGCTAGAACTCATAGTAACATCTGGAACTACTTTATCCACCATATACAAATCTTCACCATTTTGTGTAATTTCACGCGGTGATCCTTCTATGTAGCTGTTCATTGCCGCTCCATCTGCGCTAGTGCCTGTTTCGTGGTTGTAAAGATACCCATCAGGGTCAAATGCAAATGGAACAGTTCGTGCGCCAAAGCTATCTGACCATACTGACCTATCCATAGTTCCAACAGTCCAAGCATTTTCTGCGTAATTGTAAGTTACATAACTATCGTTTTCAGGGTTAGTTGTCTCTGTATTTTGATCACTTACATAGAACCAAGTAATCTCTTTAAATTCTTTGTTGTGTCCAGTGACGACCTTATCAATGTATCGTGTCTGCATACGATCAAATACAAAATGCTGAACAGGACATGGTATTTCTTTTACAATACCATCATAAGTAAAAAAGTTACGCTTACTCATCCAGAAGACGTTTCCGTCAACAGATACCATTGTATTTAACCCCGCCGCTCCTGCATTTGTCGCAAGCAATCTAAATGAGAATACAAAAGCACCACCAACAAACGTCATGCCATATATTGCTTCGTCAGTAGATATGATTGTCTCCTCACGAGCAGATACCATAGCTACAATTTTAGTTCCAACTTGAAGCCTCTGATCACCTGCGGTGTTTGTCGAAGTTGGATTCCAAACGCTAAAGTCTTCTTGTGTTGACCACCTGACCAACATATTATCTACATTTCCAGTGCCACCACCCACAACATAAGCCTGACATCCACCTGCTATAAAATGCCTATCTGGGAAGCTAACAACAGTAGTACGAGCCACATTAGGAACACTATTTGCACTTGATAGTGATGATACAAGTACAGCACGATTAGTAACCCCTGCCGAAGTATCCCAATAATATATTGCACCATTGCGAACTGTCGCAAGGACATCTTCACCCCAAAGATCTATACTCCAAGCACTATTATCTAAGCTAACACCAGCAAGTGTATCTGATCGTGGAGTACCCCACGCCTCTTCACCCCAACCGCCAACTCCAAAACCAAGAGCTGGGTCAGAACTTTGAGATCCAAGTCCAGCGCCAACACCAATTAAATATTTTACAGTAACAGTACCACCACCAGAAGCTACAGTAGAAGTAGCCGCAGTTGGGACAACAATACTGTAAGAATTTCCATTAATTCTAGTTATTTGATATCCGTAGTAACTGTTTAAATCATCTGCCGAAACGCCACCAGTTGCTGATGCTCCACTAATAACAACCCAATCGCCAGTTTCTGCCCCATGTGAATTATCTGTAATAACTACAGTTGTGCTTTCATCTGTCGTGGCTATTGGGTTACTCAAACCAGTAGATGTCTTCCGCAAAGGCGTAATATCGTGAAGTGAGCCATTCTCAATAATTAACAAGTGATTGTGCGTACCAACGACAAGCCTATCTTCGCCATCAGAGTTTGACCTCCAATACACCATGCGTCTGGCAATACCTTCAATATTAGTTTCAGTAGATGTAATATTTCCAGAAGAATTTAATGCGTATATTGTATCTTTCTGCCATCCACCTATCTTTTCAGGATATCCATTTTTAAAACGAACTAAGTCACTATCTACCCAGAAAGGCCCATTTTTGCCAGTAGCGTATTCTGTAACGTCTTTTACAATACCTGGGTTGTATTTTAAAAGTTGCAAAGGCATTTAGATCATCTCCAACGCTTGGTGTAGTGTTTCTTTGTTGCGGCGCGTCCAACCTCGTCCAAAGGTTTCAAAAGTTTTTAAACTTTTATAGAAGTCTTGTCGAACGCCGTAAACATAATTTATGATCTCTTCTGGGTCTTTTTCCATGATAAGACCTAGCGTCTGTGGCCCTATGGCTCCGTCTTGTGTAGCACCTACTGCACGTTGCACAGCTTTTGCAGGTCTACCCGAACCAGAATTCACAGCCCAATCGAAGCACGCCCAGTCTAAGCCCGATGGAAGCGAATCGCCTTTAACTCGATCCCAGTAGTTCTTCTTATATATCGGAGCTACATCTTCTGGAGTTAAGTCACGCATTTCTTGTTCAGTTGATTCACTACCAGTCCACTCATCGTACACTTTTTTGGTAACTCCCAAATTTGTGATACCTCCAGGATCTTCGGGATGATTTACGAATCCTCCTTCGTGAGAAAGAAGCATTTCTAAGCATTTATCAAAGTTCTCTTTCATTTCTTACCTCCAAAATACTTACTAACACCACGCATACCAATTGATGCACTCACGATACCGCCAAGGCTATATTGATACCAACCTGGCATACTAGATAGAGCGGCAAAACCATCTTGTACAATAGCATTACCCCAATCCCCACAAAACGCCAAAATAAGGGGAATACTGAACAAAAGTGTTATCCACTCGTCTTTCCAGGAGTTCTCTGTGGCTTTCATAGCGGCTAGATCCCAATCAAGCTCTCCAGTGGCTATTTTCATTTTAGTTTGGGCTTCAGCTTGCTTTACGGCAGTCTTACCCTCAATCATAGTTCCAGCAAGATCAGCGACCTTACCCAGTAATCCTAATCCCATCATTCTTTATTCGCCTTTCCTTTTGTGTAGGCTTCCTTGCCATAGAATGCGGCAACTATAGCGGCTACAGAAACAAAATATACACCAGCGATAGAAGCTAGTGACTTCATGGCTTCATCAAGATTAGCCACGTTACAAATAATTATAGCAAATGGATACAGCAACATTCCAAACAAAGCAAACCAGGCCATCTTGCGCTGGGCATCTCTTTGGGCATCGTCATCAGCCATTTTTAATCGCTTGTCTTCTAGTGCTAACTTATCCCATTCAGCTTGGTCTACTGATCCATTTCCATCTAAATCGGCTTTCTCAAATTCTGTCATTTTAAATCTCCTAGTCAGCAAGAGGGTTATCTAAAGCCCTCTGCAATTTGCCCATGAGCTTATCTTCAAGTTCTTTCATTGAGCTATCTTGTGAAACCCTAACACGTTCTCTCTGATTTTCAAAGCGAACTTCTGCGTTGTCTATCATAGTACGAACCTTTTCTTCGGATTCTCGTACCATGTCCTCTATTCTGTCCACTTGAGACTCAAGCCGCAACAGATCATCACGCAATCCATTTTTAATATCACGACTGTATTCTACTGACTCTTCTACCTTTTCAGATATGCCACTAACCTTTGCATCCATAACATCCATTTGTAATTGATACTCTTCTAAGTCTAAACCTGTAACAGCTTCTATCTTTTGCCACATAAGAAATCCTGCGTACAAAGCACCTACAATTGTAGATAAAAATGCAAGTATAGCCATGATAGAACCGAACGACATCTTCATACCACCTGTCTTAAACTCACGATCTGCAAGTCCATCAATATTATCTGCTATCTTGGTAGTGTCCATCAGTTTTCAAACTCCATCTCACCACTTGAGTTTTGTAAGTTCTTTAGTGCTTCTAGCTCGTCTCGTAGCTTTTGGATCTCTAGCCTTCGCTGAGTTAGTTCTATTTGGTAAAGATCATCACAATTAATCCGAGCCTTGGGTTTATCTAAAGGGATAACTATACGAGCATACACACCTATATCTTTACCACGACTGTTTGTGTTTAATCCTGACAGTACACCTGTCACGCCATACTCTAAGTTTACACCACCACCTACAGCGTTACTGCATCTCATATTTCCTGTTGAAAAAGAATCCGATTGGTAGTTCATTGGTGGACTTGGCAAGGCAAGCGAAAGAGAACTATTATCTGCAAAAGCAGAACTGGCTAATAAACAAAATGTTAAAGCTATTCTCATGTAGGCTCACCATCTAACCTTGAGCATATTCTAGACGATATCAAAGTTCTAGATGTATTTGTTCTTTTTACTTTTGAAGTAGTGCAGAGATACACAGCCTCATCCATGTCAATTTCTCGTATGTATACATCAAAAGATTTATGCTCTTTGTATTCAACCTTTATGATCCTATACGTTGTAGAGAAAGGTATGTTCATCCAATTTAAATCAAACAAATCAATCTGGTAATACTTTATCTCTTCTCTAGAATTAAAGAGAGACATCTCCACTTTGACCACGTTTTTAACGTGAGATGTTTTTACTTCAGGGTACGCAGGCGTCATTTCGTGCGCGGACGCACCAAAAGTAA
>ENA-ORDA01000342-ORDA01000342.1-marine-metagenome-genome-assembly--contig:-NODE-342-length-48708-cov-6.907240_pt1 | contig 48708 bp, 43 predicted proteins | sample MGYA00237778_ERZ508506 | MGnify/ENA primary metagenome ERZ508506 (study PRJEB26177, sample SAMN06267891) | marine metagenome | isolation source: Monterey Bay, California, USA | place: Pacific...
TCAATACTCTCCACGCTTCGTAATTTAGCCACAAATTCAAGGAATTCTACGGGGGTGAGGAAAGATGGTGGTGATTCTGATTCGGGAACAATCCCAATGTTGGCTTTGACCTTCTGTGGGTCAGCGACGGCGTCGACACCAAGCACTTCAATCCGCCCTTTGCTGGGTCGCAGTTGCCCGGTAAGCAGTTTGATGAATGTCGATTTTCCTGCACCGTTTGGCCCGAATACGCCGAAGAACTCACCGGAATGAACTTCGACATTGAGTGGGTGCAGGGCAATGAAATCGCCGTATTTTTTGGCCATGTCAATTGCCTTGACGAGAGGTGCGAGCGATTCAACCATGAGGGTTGTAAACGGTCGTGGTCTTTGAGTTCTTGGTCTGTGAACATTGAACGGTGAAATGATGAACTGAAACTGTTTGGAAGAACCATGAGCGCACCCCAATCGGATGTATTGTCCATTGAAATAATCCCAGTAAACAACGAAGCAGACCTCGGTTCTATCGCCTGGGTCACCATCAATCGACCGGACAAACTCAATGCACTCAATGCAGATGTCATGTCCAGTTTGAAGGCCATGGTTGCGTGGGTAGAAGCAACAGATTCGGTTCGTGTCGTCGTACTCACCGGCGCTCAACCAAACGAACCAGCCGAAGGTAAGCGTGCCAAACCGAATGCATTCGTTGCAGGTGCAGACATCACAGAATTCGTTGGCAAGAGAAGCGATGACATCCGTGTGATGTTCACTGACAATGCCGTTGAAGCGTTGTGGAACCTCAGTAAGCCGACCATTGCTATGGTTGATGGTTTTGCTTTGGGCGGTGGCTGTGAAGTTGCATGTTCGTGTGATGTACGGATTGCCAGTGACCGTTCCCGCTTCGGAACGCCTGAAATTAATCTTGGATTGATTCCAGGATACGGTGCAACACAGCGTCTTGTCGGCTTAGTTGGCTACGGTAAGACGATGGAGATGATCATGACCGGCGAGATGGTTAGTGCTGAAGAGGCGCACCGAATTGGTTTAGCCAATCACGTTTGCACTCCAGATGAACTTCATGCGTTCACGCTCAAGATGGCTCAGACCATTGGAAGCAAATCCTCCAATACACTCCGAGTTGGTAAGGCGACCATTCGAGCAGCGCTCGATGTTGGATTGACTGAAGGCGTTGCCATTGAGGCAGAAGCTTTCGCCAGCCTGTTCGATTCGAAGGACAAAGAGATCGGCGTCAACGCCTTTCTCAATCGCTCAACCCCTGAATGGGAACATCAGTGAGCGTAGGTCGCCACCCTTCATGATGGCTTTCGCCACCCTACCTATCGGCTACGGTAACCGTTTTCGCGAGCGAATTCGCGAAAGTGTGGCATGTGTGCAGCATTCTTGCTCACGAAGGCGCGAGGCATGACACCATCCCAACGGCCGAACGTTTCGTTCCAAACGCGGTTACAGACAATGGACTGCAGTTCGCGAAGCAGGCGTAGGTTGGTTGCATTCTTGGCAGCATCATCTGCACAGCAAGGACCTTTTGCGTGGGCAGCAGCAGCAGCAGCAGACTTTTGCTCACGCTCGAGAAGCTTTGCAGCAACCCATGCTAGGCGGATTTCTTCTGCTCGCTCGCTGTTTGCTGTCGCTGGTCCTTTGTTGACTCGTCGAGCAGTTGATTTGCGGCCAGTACGTCGGTTCTTACCGTTGTGGTGGGATTTAATATTCCGATTTGTTTTCATGTTCTATCTCCAATTTTTGCTTATGGCTTTGCCATGGCTTAGCCACAGCATTGCGATTTCAGCGTCTTGGAGATTATTCGTTCATGTTTTCACCTGGATGGACTGACGGTATTCTTTGTCTTGCCTACAACTGAGATAAGGGGCGACTGTTTATCAAAGAAGTGCGGGATGTCCCGTTTTTAAGCGATTTAGGCGGATTTAGAAGCCAATGACAATGTCCCAAGCGATGGCAAAAATCGCTATATCAGCACAAGCATGAGCGACCCAAGCAACCCAAATGCTTCGGTATTCAAGATACAACCAAGAAAAGATTGAACCTCCGATAAATACGCCTAAGGATGCTAGGAAAGCTCCCACAGGGTCGAGGAAGAAAACCAGTGCAATGGAGTGGTGAAGGGTGAATATGGCAGAAGAAATGAACGTAGAACGCCATTTCCCATCAACGAATTGTTCGACTTTGGATGTGATGAACCATCTGAAAACATATTCTTCAAGAACGGAATTAATAAACACCCAGAACACGATTGCTGCTGCTAACTTCCAAGGAACTGTGAGTCCAACAGGATCGAGTATCAATTTCAAAGCATCCGGTTGCAGCATCTGTTCACCGAGCAGAAAGTAGGCGGACCATACGACCAACATCATTCCGATTCCGAGCAATAAGGACATTCCCCACCCGCCTTTTTTGGCGGTTGACCAAGAGAACGCTTGATTTTCCACTTTCAAGTGCCAAAATCCTGGAAGGCCGAAGATCCATATTTTTGTGAATACAAATACGATTACAGAGAAGATGCCCGCTTGGAATACAAATCCAGTTGTGACTGAAATACTCGGGGCGATACTCACCAAGATTAATCCAAGCAAGGCCGTATTACGAGCGTTCTGGCCCGAATTTCCGTGCAAGGTTGCTTCACTGTTCATGACCTTTCAAGTTGACTTTGAGTCGAAGCCACTTCAATGTTGACCCGTAATGCGGTTCAATCGTTCATTTCTTTTTTCAACTGGGCTAATGCGCTGCTTGCATCAGGCATAGGGAGATCCGGTAGTGGAAGGGTTGCTCCATCTGCGCCCATCAAAGGAGGTAGGGGCAACCCATCCGGTCCAAGCAAAGGTGGTAGGGTAGGTTCCTCTTTCTTCTTTACCTGTTGGAATCCATCATCGAGAGGTGTGCGAAGTTTGAGAATTCGGGATTCGTCTATTCGAATAAATGTGGCGCCGTAGACGTGGCCGGGCGTTGGATGCTCAGGAGAATTGAGTACTGAATGACCGTGGCCTGGAGTTTGAAGCAGTTTGACAATGTCTTCACCAGCGGTTTGTTCTTCCCACATTCTTGCCGTGGAAGCGCGAATGTCCGCCAATTGTCCTCTTCGTCGCATTTCGATCTTCTTTCGAATCTTATCATGCTTGATTTTACGTTGTGAGATTGCCATCTCAATGTCAGCATTCTCGACAGATTCTGGGCTGACTTCCACCACGAATTCATCTGCAACGTGGACATCTTCCACTTCCACCGTCACTTCGACGATTTCTTCCCCGGAGGTGTCGAGCTCTGCTGCCAAAGTCGCTGCAATCACTTCTTCTTGCTTTGCTTGAGCAGATTGAATCTTTGCAAGTTTGCGTTCGCGCAATGTTGCTCCATCCAGTTCGTTTTCTGTAATCGGCTCAGGAATGTCAATTTCACTTTCATTTCCACCGACTGATTGTCCTTCTTCTTCGATAGGCACAGCGATTCTTTGGTCTGGCCGAGCTTGTGCATAGACTTGTTTTTTGGGCGATCCCATGGTAATCCATGCAAAGGTGAGCACGAGGATTGCTGCAATACATATCCATTGGAAATTGGAAGTGAGTGAACTTGAATTCATCAGATAAAACGCAGTGATACCGAGGGCTCCCAACCCAGTAACAGTACGTGCGAATCCCATGTCCCTCACATCCATCCAGTTGGTTTTGACTTATCATGCTGATGGCAATTGCCGTAACAAGTCATTCAACGCCCTTGTTCGGTGGCTGTAGACTTGCTTTTCATCCATTGGAATTGCCCCAAAGGTCTTGCCATGGGTACTTTGTGCTCCATAGTTACCTGGTTGAAGTGGTTCTCCCAGTGCATCAAGGTCATAGGGGGTAAATATAGGGTCGAAACCGAATCCTTCACCTTCACTGCTCGCAAGAGCAATCCAACCGGGGCATCGGCCGTTTCCGTAGAGGATTTCTCCATTGTTCCACAATGCGGCGACTGCTTGGAATTCTGCTGAACGCAATTGTGCCGACTGGACGGTATCTTCACTCTTCAGATGTTCGAGTAATTTGAGCATTCCATTGCACCCAATGGTCTTCAAAGCGTAGGCTGAAATGACGCCAGGGAAGCCGTTGAGAGCATCAATAAACAAACCGGCGTCTTCGACCATGAGCAAATCGTTTGAATCTTCGCCATCGGGTAGATGTGCAAGCGCTTGGGATATTTTCGACTGCGCAACTTCTTCCAACGTGTCGGCTTGAGGTTCGATGATTGTGCCCTTTTCGACGATTAGTTGCTTTACCTCGTACCCCAAAGGTTCGAGGTAGTTCGTTGCTTCTTCGAGTTTGCCAGAGTTCCCAGTGAGGAACCATACAGTCCGAGCCATGGCTCTGCTACGGCTTGTGCATATTGAGGTATAGGTTCGAAACCTTTGGCGGTGAGTTGTGGCAAGGCGAGGCTTCAAGTCCTTTCGTGGCAAGCACGTCTTATGTTGCAACAGATTGGACTGGTCGCACTTGGTGGAGCATTTGGAGCAGCATTGCGCTATGCTGTGAGCGAGTTCTTTGCTTCAGATTCCTTCCCTTATGCGACTCTTTCAGTGAATCTCATTGGTTCATTTTTACTTGGCATACTCGCTGTTGGACTTGCTCAAAACCTTTTGACAAGCAACATGGCGTTACTGCTCGGCACCGGTGTTCTCGGTGCGTTTACGACCATGTCGACCTTTTCGGTTGAAACCATCCAGATGTTTGATCAAGGTAATACCACATCAGCCATGGTTTATGTTGTCATCACCATGATGTTGAGCCCAGTCTTAGCACTCCTTGGCTGGAAAGTTGCAGAATCTGTTTTTGCTTGATGAAATGACTTTATGTAGGACTCCAAACTTGAGGTATCTACGGAAAGCGTGACGGTAAGTTTTCGTTTACCCTAAGAGTTGATACTATGACAGAACACAACCTCATAAAAACGCTGAATGAAGCCCTCGGTTGGGAACTACGAGCTGCAAACATGTACGCACACTATGCTGCAAACATTCGCGGAATTCACCGTCTTCAACTTTCTCCGATGTTTACCACCGAAGCAACCGAATCAACCATGCATGCTGACATCGTCCGAAAGGCGATAGTCAAACTTGGAGGTATTCCGGTCACCGAACGAAACGCACATCCAATTATTCACACCACTCAATTCGATGAAATGCTGGTTCACTCATTGGATACTGAAACGAGAGCTGCGGCAGTTTATGCCGCAATTATGCTCGAAATCGATTCTGTCGGCGATCAAGAGATGTACGATGCTATCGAACAAATCTATCTCGCAGAGTTGCGTAGTTTGGAAGAACTTCGCCTTCTCATGGAATAATCATCCATGGTAACGTACTCTTGAGCGAACATCGTCAAGGCGCTTTAGAACCTCAGCAGCGGTAGGAACTGCTCCACCTGACTGTTCGGGCGCAGCACCAAGTAACACTTCTTCGGCCGCATATCCTTCGAGCAACGTCTCGATTGCACCTTCATGCTCAGGGTGCGATGCACCAAGAATTTCATCGACGACGTGAAGGTCGATACCGAACCTTTCTACCTCATAGTCAATGGCTGCCAAGCCGAAGTCAATCAGCGAAACATCGCCGTTCTCATCGACAAGGATGTTGTTGGTCGAGAGGTCACCGTGGGTGATCGCTTCCCGATGCAACCGGCGAATCAAACGGCCAGTGTTCTTCAGGGCGGTTGTAATGAAGTTCGCAGGCTGGGTAGCATCCCGTAACACTTCGATGAGTGGAAGACCGGGCATCCGTTCAAGAATCATACGACCGTTCTCTGGGTCAAGGTCGAAGACTGCAGGCACTCGGACTCCACTGCGCTTGAGGCGGATGAGTAGGCGTGATTCGCTCATCATTCTGCGATGCCCTAGGCGATGGTCCAAGTCCGGATGTCGCCATTTTCTTGGACGGCGGAGTTTACGCACGGCATCCATGCCCATCCATGTCCCTGCCCATACTTCTGCTTCTGCACCGAGGTGCAACCGCTCAGTCGGTTCAAAGGCCATAGACAGCGCTCAAGGTCCCTATTTATCAACGCTTCAGCAAAGGTTTGTTTCAAAAAGGACGGCGTCGTGCAGTAACTGAAGCGCATGACCGTATCACTGCCAATGTGTTCCGTGGATTTCATGGATACCTCTCTTTCACCCGAAGAGCAAGCTATAGCCGATCGGATTGAAGAATTACGCGTCGAACTTGGAGATGAGTTGCTCATCTTGGGCCACCACTACCAGCGGGACAGCATCGTACAGCACGCTGATTTCCTTGGCGATTCGTTCATGCTCAGTCAAAAAGCGGCCGAATCCGACGCCAAATACATCGTCTTTTGTGGTGTTCATTTCATGGCAGAATCAGCAGACATTCTCACCAGTGATGAGCAAGTCGTGGTGCTGCCAAACATGCGAGCAGGTTGCTCAATGGCCGACATGGCCACGCTTTCTGAAGTTGAATCGGCTTGGACAACTCTGCTTGAAGAAGCAGGCCTTGATGACCCAATCGACCGTGACGACCCAACTGCTGTTGCAGGCTCGGGTGAGAAATTCCTTGTTCCCGTTACCTACATGAACAGCAGTGCAGACCTCAAGGATTTCGTAGGACGCCACGGCGGAATCGTTTGTACCTCAAGCAATGCACAAGGCGTCCTCAACTGGGCTTTTGAGCGAGCAGGTAAGGAAGGTGCAGTTCTTTTCTTCCCCGACCAACACCTCGGTCGTAACACTGGAAACGCAATGGGGATCTCTCTCGATTTGATGCCAACATGGACACCAGGAATCGGTGCTATGGGGGAAATGAAAGGCAGCCGGATTATTCTTTGGCACGGTTTCTGCTCCGTCCACAAGCGATTTACTCCTGAGCAGATTGTAGATTTCCGTTCTCGTCACCCTGAAGGGATTGTCGTTGTTCATCCTGAATGTCCGATTGAAACCGTGGAAGCCAGCGATGCCAACGGCTCGACGCAATACATTCGAAACTTCGTCGGACAACAAGCTTCTGGCTCAAGCATTGCGATTGGGACGGAAATCAACATGGTGGCTCGACTGGCCGATGAACACCCCGACAAACACATCGAATGCCTTGATGCGGAAATCTGTCCCTGCTCAACAATGTACATGATTCACCCAGCCTACTTGATGGATGTTCTCGAGCGCATCGTCGACGGCGAAAAACCAAACCAAATCCAAGTGCCACCAGCAATTCAAGAAGGCTCACTGTGGGCGCTTGAACGAATGCTAAGCATCAAAAAGTGATTATTTCTTTTGAGTACTTTCAATGGAACTTCTCCATTCTGATTGCCGTTGAACGACATAGGCGAAGACCAAGAGTACGCCAATGACGATTCCAATTTGGAGAATGATGTTGGAGTAGACTGTGATTTCAGGCTCCCAAGAATGGATGTGTACCGAGATTTCGCCATCGTTCGATTCCTCAAAATACACCAAATGATGTTCGAGAACTTTTGGATTCCATTGATGCAGTGAATCAGCAGTCAACGATTGCGTTTGATTCTCGGTGAGGTTGACGTATTGAATCTCGCCGTCCATGTATTTCTCGAGAGGGTTGGTGGGGTCAAGATGGTCCCGTATCGACCAAGCCAAAATGCCGTTTTTCATCGAAGGGTCACTCACTGCGTATTTTGCATCGCTGGCCAACCACTGTTCATCGGTTGAGCGATTGTAGACCACCAAGCGTTCGGTTGCAGTGACATTTACAGTGACGGCAAGATACGCATCATCGTACACAAAGTCGGTGATGGTGGCGTTTTCCATATCGGCAGGAGTACCCCATAATTCGAGGATTTCATCTTGTTCTGGAGGTCCACTCGCATTGATTTCTTTGATGGTAATGGATCCTGTCGAACCGATGCGAGAGAATTGAATGCTGGTTGGCTCATCCTCTAAGACCATGGCAAGTTCGAGACCATTGGCACGGACAAGTTCGATTCCTTCCGCTTCAAAACCGAGTGTTTGTTCATTGCCTTCAATGTCAAACGCTCGTAGTTCACCTTCAGATTTGGTGATAATGTATTTGACATCATCAGTTCCAGTTAGAATCACGTCATCGACTCTCTGCATGTCCATGGTCATCATTGGTAGAGTTGAGATACTGATTGTATTGAGGTTGTACACCGACAGAGCAGTTTGGTTGGAAACCGCCATTAGAGAACCCGAAATGGTGTAGGGTGAGTCAACTTCGATGCTTCCGTTCATCACTTCCCATGTTGTGTCAAGGTCAGTTAAGTCGTGAATGACCATGATTGGGCCGGTGCTTCGGTTGTCGATGGTTGCCATCCAACCGTCATCGGCAGCTACGACTTCAGGTGCTTCGATTCCACCTGCAGGCAGCGATTGGTGACTCAATTCCCATGTGATAATCGAAAACATCAGAATGAATACAAAAATCGCCATCCGTCCAGTTTCTCTGCTGCTCGGGTTTCGATAACGCTTGAATGAGGAGGAGATTCGACTGGATACAATCGAATAGGCCTTGTTTGGATTTGTCAACAATGTGACGATTCGCGCATTCATTGTCCGCTCGTCAAATACTTTCCACCAACCGTTGGAGGTGCGGTCGGCAAACGATACTGCCAATGCGGCAATGAGCATTCCACCGATGATGTCTGAGAACCAGTGGATTCCCAGATAAATAATGGCAAATGCGGTGACCAGCGTATAGGCCAACACCATGGCTCGGTATTTGTTCCATCGTCGGTCTTCATCAAACCGAGTGAGGCACAACCAAACGGCAAAAGGAATGCCAATGTGCAGGGAAGGCATACCGTTTGTGAACGGGTCAATTCGACGGAACCAATCGCTGATTTCAGGTGTTAAGTCGTACGCTAGCGTTTCCATTCCTGGTACATAATCACCGGTGACTCGAACATTGAAGAACAGATAAAACGGAATGGCTAATATGTAGACCCAAGCGATACTCAAGGTCATTCGGTCAGCAATCCAACGGTCATCAAAGAAGGCAAAGTAAAACACTGAAACATAGCAGATGAACATGAAGCCTGCAACGTAGAAATGGGTCAATGCAACGGTCAGCCATTTTGCTTCAAAGGTCTGTTGAACCTCCAATACCAAATTTCCCTCGATGCCGTAGATAAGTGGCGTCATGTCAAGTCCGGTGTTAGCAATGATGATTCGGTCGACTTGGTCCAAGAGATCTTTCGAGTTGTAAATAATGAACACAATGACCATGTGAATCCAATAGCGTCGAAACAAGTCAATGAATGCGGGTAGGGTGACTTTGACCCACGGTGGTCTGAACACCGGCATAAGGAGTATGCCCAGCGTCATGGCACTGATCATCCAAGTCAGATAAATGCCGTCCATAGTAACCCCAACCCCTACGGGGTTGTCTACTGCACATGAAACCTCGCAGGTTTTTTTCAGCAAAATCCAGTCTTTGTTCACCAAGCACCGTGGACGTATGGCTTACCATTGTCTGGGTCTCTGCGGTTGGCCAAGTCCCAAATTCGCTCAAATCGGTAAATACCACTTGAACATCCTTGCGTCCATTCGAAACCTAAGGCGTAGTTGCCTACGGTTCGAACTTTCGGTTTTTCTTTTGGTAGTGCTTCGACTTGACGGCGGAGCGTTTTGCTCGTCTCGTCTTGATTACGCATTGGTGAGCATTTTGCACACGGGCACGCATGGCGCAAATCATCGTAGGTAATATCGAACTCAGATTCGTCAGCATAGGTGAGCTGGACATCAAAGTCTCTGCGCTCAAACCGTGTCATCTTTGGCATCTCATCGGTCATAATTCCACCATCAAATAATCTCAAGACCGACCGATTCACCGTCAACAATTTGTTCTTGAAGAGCGGCTACTACTCCGGCAAAAGCGATAGCAGATTCGCCTTCAGGGTCGCTGACGATTCGGTGAACACCGTCATCGCCGCCACGGACAAATCCAGGATCAAATGGGAGTGCGCCAAGGAACGGTACGCCAAATTCTTCTGCGGTCGATTTCCCTCCGCCTTCTTTGAAAATATCAAGTGTGACGCTGAAGTTTCCTTCTTCATCGGTTGTTGTCTTCAGAGTCTTCCCAGCAGGTGCTGCAATTTCGATTTCCATGCCCGGTGTTGCTTTACCTGAAACGGTGTATCCACTCATGTTTTCGACAACGCCGAGAACTGGAACTTTCAGCGACTCGGAAAATGTAATCGATTTGCGACTGTCAAGCAATGCGACATCTTGTGGTGTGGTAACAATCACCATTCCGTCGATGTCAGGCAGGGATTGAGCGACCGTAAGCGGTTCGTCGGATGTGCCTGGGGGGAAGTCGATAATCAGGTAATCCAAGTCACCCCATTCAACGTCACCAATAAATTGCTGGATTGCACCGAGTTTAATCGGTCCACGCCATACGACTGGAGTGTCTTCATTGTCAAGTAAAAACGCCATCGAGATGACCTTGACACCGAGGTGGCCTTGAGCAGGGTGAATGCGACCGGATTCAACATGCAATCTACGCCCGTCGAGCCCCATCATTTTCGGAACGTTTGGTCCAGTGATGTCAATGTCAAGGATACCAACCGAGAGGCCTTGTTGGGCGAGAGAGAGAGCGAGTCCAGTAGAGACCGTTGATTTCCCGACGCCACCCTTTCCGGAGAGAACCATCACCTTGTGCTTGATTTTCTTACCGATTTCTTGCATTGACATTTTACGCTTCATCTGGGCGTATGCTTGCTCCATTTTCTTCTGCTCTTGAGGCGATGGCTCTGCAGATTCTTCTGGGGCTTTAGGGTCGTGCGTTGATACCGGTGAATCCGACATATGTCGAGCACCAATCGGCTCTACTTCAACCCATCTTCGACGCCTTGTCACGTCCAATCACTTTACGGTCGATGAAATGTACAACTATGGCAGTCGCTAGAAACAGTACGGTTCGGATGATGTCGAACGACTGTTCGGCGTACGCCCATGCCAAGCCAATCGCTAACGGAAGGGCGAAACACAGTCCTATGGTGTTGGCTCGTAGTTGAGCGTTCGTACCTTTGATTCTTCCAATGAAGCGGATGCATGTACCCACGCTAAAGGTAAGGACAGTAATGAGTGCTGCAACCGTTCTAAATGCGAGATCCATGTCCTTGGCTGCAGCAACGATATGAGCAAGGAAAAGTACAGCATATACCGTGGCAGTGATACAGGTTGCTTGAAACAACCCTCTGCCTTCATCTTCCATGTAAATTGCAACGCCTCCTCCCTTTAGACTGTTCTTACCGTGAGAATCAATAAATACACTCGAAGGTATGGAACTTCATGCGACTCTTGTTTGTCTGCGTTGGAAACTCATGCCGTTCACAAATGGCGGAAGGAATTGCTCGTTCAATGGGTCACACTGCTGATTCAGCGGGGACACATCCAGCAGGTGCAATCGCTTCCAATGCGGTCAGAGTGCTATCGGCGCGAGGGATTTCTTCTGAAGGCATGAAACCAAAAAGCGTCGATGCCTTTTCGGCTGATGATTACGACATGGTCATTTCGATGGGGTGTGGTGTTCACTGTCCGTTGATGCGGATTGACCAAGATTGGGAACTTGAGGACCCAGTAGGGCAAGCACTTCCTGTCTATGAATCGACTGCAGATGAAATTGAACGCAGACTAAGGTTGCTTGAAGTGTAATCACTCTTCTTCACTCGGAACTTCGCCTATGCCGTCCAATTCGATGGTCAGCACACTGACCGTTCTGTCTTTCTGTCCTTCTTGGGTGAACACTTCTGAGGAGCACTGAATCTCGCCGATGCTAACCGTTTCAGGTAGCCCTTGTGCGATGATGCCGTTACGGCGACGACAGATTTCTGCAACGTCAACAGCTCTTCCAATCGTTGCGCCACGGGCAACCAATTGCAACTCTCGTTCTCCTTCTTCCATTGCCATGACGACCGCCCTGACATAGGCGTGAAGTGGTTTTTTGCCGATAAAGATTGAACGTCGCTCTGCCATGGAACTCCCCTAACACGATTATTTCAGCCACAGCCGTTAATACTTAGGGACGCCTTAAGGTCGGCGAAAATGGAATAATTACACTAAAAACGATTCACTGCGTGACAATGGTGCGAGCGCCGGGATTTGAACCCGGGTTCAAGCGTTGGCAACGCTCGGTGATAACCGCTACACTACGCTCGCAGGGATATTCATCCCAAAGAACGGGGGTATAAACGGTTGTCGGCTCATCGGTGTGCTCACTTGAATCCGAAACGGTCTTCTCCATCTTGGTTTTCAGGTCGGTTTCGAATTGAAACAAAGATGACAGCAGCACCAGCAATTGCGCAGATGGCTAACAATCCAACAAGTACGCCAGTGGATATGGATGAACCTTCAACACCCGGTAAAAGGCCATCATCTTCGGTCAGTTGCACTGCCAAGGATTCAGTTGGGCTTACTTTACCGAATACATCCGATGCTTGGATGAGAATTTCATGCGTACCAAGTGGAATACTGTTCCGCACCTGCATTTCGACGGAGTAAACCCCGTCGCCAGCGACTGCATCACCGTTTGTTCCGTCATCGTACATTGTTTGCCATGTGTCTGGTGATGTGAACGAAGTAAACACGCCAAGGTTCGCTCGAGCAACAAGGATTCCATCGTAGTCGCTGATTGGAACTTCCAAGACGACGGTTCTGCTTTGCTCTTGACGGATGACTGAAAGAACGCCAGGATTGGTAATGCTTGGAGGCGTATTGAGAACATTGATACTGATCTCTTCCATGACTTGATCTGAGATATGGTGAGGTCCATAGATGGCTTGGAAGCTGGTGTTCATGCCATCCGCATGCCACAGAGTGGTGAATGTTCGCTGTCCTAAATTATCCGTGAGAACAAAGGTAAGCGCTTGTTGTCCGGGTACGGTTGATTCTGGTACTGTGAAGTTTCCTGCCCACACTTCGTTGATTTTGGTGAGGGGGACAAGTTCACCTCCGAGTTCTCTCAAATCGATATCGACGCTGGAAACGCCGTGGCCGTCGTAGGCTTGTGCATTGACGATCATGACTGCTCCCCGTGGGCCTGTGTCCGGCAGTATCTCAAGAGCGTGCAGGCGCGGCCCTTGGTTGACGACTTCGATGTCTCCAGTTCCTGTTGCGGTAAGCCCCCATACATCGGTTGCAGTGACATTTAGCGAGATGTTACCAACTTCCAAACCTCGAACCAAAATTCGGGTTGAGAAACGGTTGTCTCCAACGGTCGCATCGCCATCCAGTCCACGGTCGTTGAGGAGGGTCATCTCTCCGCCGATTGGAGAAAGGTCGACAAGGACCGATTCGATGTTAAACTCAGCGTCGCTGATATGGGCCACAAGCGTTCCTGCGCTTCCACCTTCTCCGTACATGACGCCTTCTGCGACGTACAATTCAACGAGGCTTGGGGCGGTATTGTTTTCAGCTGTGATGACGGACGGAGAAACGATTCGCTCGACAACTTGAGACTCTGAGAAGTTGGCGGATTCGTTACCTTCTCCGTAAGGAAGTTCCAACACTCGGTTTACGCTTGAGAGCAAGCCCATAAGCGGACCTTGATCGACAATTGAACCGGATGCAGTTCCAACGTTTTCGTATGCACCAACCCAGTTTACAACATGCAGGTTGAATCCATCACGAGGGTCGTTGCCAGTAGATTCTGCGGTGATAATAAGCGACAATCCTTCTTGATCGGCAAGTCGTACGGTGTCTCCTGGGATGAGCGGAATTGGCATTAAACCGGTTTCTCGGGAGATGGTGATGTTTCCAAGAATCTCTTCTGTCTCGGGCTGAGTCGCATTCATCTGCAGCGGGCTGTTTTCAGGTCGTTCATCGCCACTTGAGGGGTCAGCACCAGTTTCGACCCATACCATGCGCACTGTTCGGTTATCCCAATCGGATTGAACGGCTTGGTAATCCCATGATTCGTTATGTGTTGCACCAACGCCTTGGCCATCGAAGAAATTACCACCGTTGATGCCGGTGATGTTGAACCATGTATCTTGATGAATCACATTGACCATGAATTCAACCTGCGTTGCATTGGCTTGCATTCCGGACTCTTCAATCGTTCGAACAATACCAAACGTGCCTTGTGCATCACCGGTAATGGTCCCATCCATGTGTAAATCGTCAATGACGGTTTGACCGTCTTCAGTCAAAACATGGAAGTCGTGTATCGTTCCGTTAATCATGATACTGGCATTGTCATCTTCGTCATTCAGTCCAAATGTTCCTTTTCCAACCAGTTCATTCTTCTCAGCAGTCCGTACACCTTCTTCCCACCGTTCAAGGAGCGTAAACCCGTCAAGCGATATGTCCATGGCAAAGTCGTCTTCGGACAATCGCATGTCTGCGAGTGCTTCAAATTGAGTGTGTTGCAATTTCCGGACTCCGTTTTCATCCCAAGTTTCAAGGAAAAAGACGCTGATTTCGCCGGTGACATTGAGTGTTTCTTGACCGTCTTCATCGGTGTCTGTAATTCCCAAGTCTCCAGTTGCTTCAATCCGTAATCGTTCTGACAAGTCGCCGTCAATCATTGAGCGGTTGAACCAGCCTTGAGATACATTGGCTGTGATTTCACTCTCTGAAGTTCCGTCAAACGTGACCAGATGGAGCAATCCACTCCCTTTGGCATCAAACACTTGAGATGTCAAAATACCCGATTGAACGGTTTCGTTTTTCCATATTGAATCGAGATTAAGGGTGAGGTTGGTCGAACTGTCGTCGGTGTTCTCAAGCGTAGTAAGCGTTCCATTGCCAAGTTCCCATGAGTTGAGGACAACGCCTTCTCTCATTTGCCACCCTTGTCCGTTGAATGCTAAAGAGAATCCTTGTTCTCCGTCTTCGGTCATGTAGGTCTGATCGAGGACCCAGGACGTCTTCAACAATACTTCGTGGTCAGCCATTGGTTGATTCCATGTTCCGACTGTGAAAGAGCGAACAGTTTCGAGTGGCTCGGAAAGTGCTGTTCCGTCCCATGACAGGATGCTGACGGTCACGGTCACTTCATCGCCCCAGGATAAGGTCGAATTGGTTACTGCACGAGCGACTCGCTTTCCGTCAACCGATGACCACGAAATGAACGCTTCGTTTTCGAGTGTTTCACCGTTGCGAAGGTGTGTGATGTCAAGTTCAATTTGATACGAACCGTTGTCAGCAAAAGTGACCGTGTAAGCATGTTCATTGAGGCCGTTATCCCCTTTTATCCACGAGGTATTGATGGTCGGAGGAGCAGGTTGCCCCTCTGCTGTCGCAGTGAAGACCAGCGGCATAAGCATCATTGAGAACAAAAAGATGGCGAGCGCAGGTTTTCGCATGCTCATGGTAGGTTGTCGTATCTACTCCTCTTCAAGACTTGCGTCTACGTGCATTCGAATCCGTTCATCACGTCACAGATTGAGAACATATCCAAACAACAACGGCGCAACGATTGTTGCATCGCTCTCAATCAAGAACTTCGGCGTATCTACCGAGAGTTTTCCCCAAGTGATTTTCTCATTCGGAGGCGCTCCAGAATAACCACCGTACGATGCACTGGATTCGCTGATTTGACAGAACCAAGACCAAAGTGGAACTTTTCGTTCCAAATCTTGATGCAACAGAGGTACGACGCAGATTGGGAAATCTCCAGCGATGCCACCACCAATCTGGACGAAAGCCAACGGGCTCTGCATGTTTTCGTACCATTTCGTAAGATGAATCATGTACTCAATACCGCTTTTTATGGTAGATGGTTTGACTTTGCCTTCAACGCATCGAGCAGCAAAGATGTTGCCGAGCGTGGAATCTTCCCATCCTGGCACAAACAAGGGAAGATCGTTTTCAGCAGCAGCTAGAAGCCATGAGTTCTCCGGTTGTGCTTCATATTCGTCTTCCATAACGCCGCTGTTCAGCAATTCGTAGAAAAACTCGTGAGGTAATTTTGACGCACCTGCAGCATCAGCCTGTTGCCAACTGGACATGATGTGGTGCTCGATTTTCCGGAATGCTTCTTCTTCTGGAATGCAGGTGTCAGTGACTCGGTTGAGTTTGCTTTTGAGCAGAGCCGCATCGTCTTCAGCGGATAAGTCACGCCAATTATCGATACGAACATAGGAATTATGAGCAACCAAATTGAAAACATCCTCTTCCAAGTTCGCACCGGTGCAAGAGATCCCAGCAATATGACCTGCACGGATCATGGGGGCAAGGCTGCGTCCAAGTTCTGCAGTGCTCATGGCGCCTGCCAATGTCAGAAACACCTTTCCACCGTTGTCGAGGAAATCGGTCAGTGACACCGCAGCAGAAGCCAATTCACCTGCGTTGAAATGCCGATAATGTTCGTTCACAAAATTTCGAACAGACATCTTATTCACCTTCGTATAGAAACCGTTCTTGGTGATGCCTTCGCTTCAATGAAAGCATGGGCATACATTCCATTAATCGCTGATGAATACTATCGGCGAGTTGATTTGGGTCTGAATTTCCACATGTGAAACAATCCAATGCAAGCCAACCCTTTTCTGAATAGCAGTGGGCAGAAACATGGCTTTCATCGAGCAGTACGACTGCAGCAAAACCAGGCGGAGAAACAGTTCCGTCAAATTGCTCGACATGTGAATGGACGTTTCGGATTTGGCATTCTTCCACGGCTCGTACCATCAGTTCCAGCATCCATGCACCGTCGTCTTCTTGTTGACGAGCATAGCCGGTGTAATCAAGAAATACATGGGCTCCGTGTGCTTTGAGTTGGTCCATTTTCTCACCTCTCTGTAATTTCAAGCGTTCCCAATTTTGGTAGTGAAAAAGGTAGATGATTCAACATCACGGTTTTTTCCAGCCTGCGTGCCTTGTGCGGCCCATCGCCCCTCTCGGCGGGCTTTCGTATGCGAGACGATTGCTTTAGTCGCCAACATCGCTGCGGTAAATTCGGTGAGCGGAGAGCCATCATGCGCCACAATTTCGTTGACATCGGCACTGATGACGACTGCTTTTGGAGCGTTGAATACGGCTTGAATAGTTTCGATGGCTTGCCAGTACGATAAACCGCCTGGTACTGGAGTTCCAGTTGCAGGAACTAAACTTCCATCCAATCCATCGATGTCAATGGTAAGGTGAACGGGCCCTTCAAGGGTGGACAGTTCGGAGAGCCAAGCTTTCCACGATTCATGCCCGGAGGTCGGTGATTGGGTATCACGAGCGAAAAACGTCGTAATTCGTTCGTCGTTTTCGATAATTTCAGCCTCTTCTTTCGAATACGCTCGAATACCAACTTGCAAAAGTCGCCCAACGCCAAGGTCTAAACTTCGACCTGCCGCACAAGCATGAGAGTATGCTTCGCCATCCAATTCGGGACGCAGGTCGGCATGCGCATCGATTTGAACGATGGTCAAGCGATGAAGTTCTCCATCGACAAGTGGATGATGGCTTGCGGCATGGACTAACGGAGGTAGAATACCGTGTTCACCGCCAAGGACGACGGGAAAACAATCTCCTTGGTACCATGGTCGGAGGTACGAACTGATGTTGTCGAGTTGTTCAGCAAGGCTTCCCCCTTCACCGTTCCATTCTGGTGCGGTGTAAATGTTGAGTGAAGCAGGCAGGTCAACACCAAGTTCAGCGTCAAACAATTCAACATGACCGCTCGAGGCAATGCATGCTGCTGGACCTTGTCCAGTGCCCTGTCCATAGGATGTTGTGAGTTCATACGGAAGAGGCAGAACTACGACGTCTACATGTTCGCCCGTTTCGGGTAGCCCGAGGAAATTACCCTCGACATAGTCTTCGCTCACAACCTTGCCCTAGCACTTGTGTTCTTGAGGCTGTTGTTTGATGTGGTTTAAGACAAGTCGCCGACTGGGCTAGTTGTCCGGGAGCATTGCTGCCTCCGGATATCCGGCGTTGGAGTGGCTGAAATTACTGATTTTTCTTTGTTTCATGAAAAAACGGCGATGGGTCTATATGGGTCGGATGACAATAAAATATACTGTCTGCGAGGAATTAAGCGGCAACGGGGGAATAAAAAATGACAATGACATTATCAGAACTCACACGAGCCATTCAACAGCACATCGATTTGGACATGGATGCTGAGGTCGCTCAAGGAATGGCAGAGCACGCACTTGGGTTCTTTGGATTCTACAATCGAATCATCGATAATGCTCTTGAACCTACAGACCGAAACTTGTTCTACATGTTCCAAGACTACGATTTGCTCACCACTGAATCGGAAGAAACAACGCTTTGGGACGGACGAGAATGGAGAATTCACTATTGGAAGTTTAAACCGGACTTGCGTGAGCGAGTCGAGGCTTACATGCAACGTAACCTTGAGCCTGAAGAAATTGACCCGTTCGCAGATATTTACGGCGGAAAGACCGACATCAATTCGATCTGGACTCGAGAATCTGAGAAAGTCACCAATCCGAATGCTTTCACCAGTGACTGGTGAAGTTACTGTTAGGCAAGCGTTTTTGATGTTTAGACGGTAGGCTTGCCCATGAGAGTTGCTGTAGGCTTGGTCCTATGCTTGTTGCTGTCGAGTTTACCGGTTGCATCCGCTCAATCCGATTCAAACGATGATACGGCTTGGCCGGGTGACCCTATCGACGGGCACGTACACATGACTTGGGCTGCGTTAACGCTCGAAGTGAACGAATGGGCGGATAATAATCCCGATATCGTCGACCTCGTCAGCGTTGGCGAGTCTGAATTAGGCAAATCGCTGTGGGTCGTGCGTCTGTCAGACTGGTCTGTCGAAACGAAAGCCAACGGCAGTGCAAAAGAAATCGTATACATCGATGGAGGTCACCATGGTAACGAATATCTTGGGACTTCGTTGGCTTGGTTGACAGCAAAGTGGTACATTGACGGATGGGCTGAAGGTAAACAAGAAGTCGTTGATGTTCTGCAGAACACCGAAGTTCACGTACTCATTATGCTGAATCCTGATGGGAACGACATCGACACCAGATGGAACATCAATCAGGTTGACTTGAATCGAAATTACGACCATTACTGGAACACCTGTCCAACAACACAACCAGGGAGCAGTGCATTCAGTGAGTCTGAGACTGCTGCGAATTCGGATTACATGAACACAGCAGTCCCTGATGCCGATTTGTACGTCACCATGCACACCGGTGTTTGGATTATGCTCTACCCGTGGGGCAAGTGGCCTGAACAACCTGCCGACTGGGAACTGTACCATCAAATCCGAGAGGATGTCAACAACGACATCTCCAGTATCCCAATTCAAAACGCTAACCAAGGGCTGTATCCCAATTGCGGGACCAGCAGAGATTACGGTTACGGCGTCATGGGATATCCTACATTCACCTTTGAAACCGATGATGAACAATTCGTCCCGGGCTCGGTTGAGAATCTCAATGAGCGGTTGGGAGAGGAACTGGATGTCATGAAGTATTTGATCTCGAACGTATGGTATTGGCGAGCTCGATTGGATGTTCAGTCACTTGAAGTTTCAGACGAGGAAATTACCATTGATGTCAGCAATTACGGTCAAGCATCTACCTCGAATGCCACCTTGCGCTATGTAGATGCGAACGGCGAACCGCTTTGGGAATCGCCTTTCTTCGCCGTAAATGCAACCAATTCCTCGGTGATTACTCTTGATGGCCAGAATCTTACTATGGTCGATGGCGGTTCATGGGACTTGTACTACCAAGTCCGGGTTATCGAATCTTCTCGCTGGGTTACCGAACCAATTAACGCATCTGTCCCAGTCATGGTCGAAAACGAAGAATCGAATTTCCTCATCGGATACGGCCTTTTCAATCCAATAACAATGATTGCAGGTTTCGCAGCGATTGCGGCCTTTGTTCAACGTGAAGAGTCTGATGAAGAATAACGGTTTCCAGCCTTCGATGCTGAAAGCCGAGCGCGAGGTTTCAAGTGCTTCAAGTCCTTGGTCGGTTTAGGTGAACCCATGAAAGTAACCGTAAGCCCAGGACACAACATCAACGGAACTCTACTCTTGCCCCTCTTTGAAGGCTCTGAAAGCGTACCTACATCGCTTGAAGCAGGCCTTCACACCGCACTGAAGAGTCAAATCAATCGAATCCTCTCAGACGGAGATTTCAAAGGAAAGGCCAAGTCAACAATGTCGATTATTGGCAGTGAAGGCGGAAAAGCAATGCTAGTTGGTCTTGGTAAAGAAGAAGACCTTGACGCTCATGCTTACCGAAAGGCCGGTGCATCGGTCGTTGCGAACCGTAAGAAAGCGCACGGCACTGATTTCACTGCCCGTTTCAGCGGCGCATCCATTGAATCTATGGGTGCATTTGCTGAAGGTATGCTCTTGCGAGACTACACCTACGACCATTACAAACAGAAGGATGAAGACGACGATGATGAAAAAGAACTCACCGTCCGAATTACCTGCGATGAAGGCCAAGAAAAGGAATTGAGTTCGCTCATTTTCACTCATGCAGGCGTCACTTCCGGCGTTCACCTTTCCAGAGACCTCGGGAACTGCCCTCCAAACGACATGTATCCAGAAGCATTCGCAGATCAAGCATGGGAATGGGCCAAGCAATACGATAACGTCGATGTGACCATCATCAACTACGACCAAGCTGTCAAGGCAGGCATGGGAGGATTGGTTGCGGTCGGTATGGGCTCAGCACGAAAGCCGTGCATGGTCATCTTTGAGATGAATGCCGGAGTAAAGGGCCGTGGACCAATGCTGGTCGGTAAAGGAATCACTTTCGATACCGGCGGTATCTCACTCAAGCCAGGCGCAAACATGGACGAAATGAAGTATGACATGGGCGGCTCAGCAACCGTATTCGGGACAATGGAAGCACTTGCATCAACTGGATACGCTGGAAAAGTCACTGCAATTACTTGCATGGCTGAAAACATGCCTTCGTCCAACGCTCAACGCCCAGGTGACGTCATCAAGACGCTGTCAGGGAAGACCATTGAAATCCTCAACACCGATGCAGAAGGCCGACTTGTGCTTTCTGACGGATTGTGGAAGGCTGGAGAATTCGACCCAGAATACATCATCGATTTTGCTACCCTCACCGGTGCTTGCGTCGTTGCTCTCGGTCACGAAGCAACTGGTCTATGGTCCAACGATGACGATTTCCGTACCCGTATCCACGAAGCAGGGAATGCAGTCGACGAACTCGCTTGGCCGATGCCACTTCTGCCTGCATTTGAGAAGGAAATGACCAACTCAAAGATTGCAGACACTCGAAACCTTGGCGCTGGACGCTGGGGCGGTGCAAACACCGCAGCGGCATTCCTCAAGCAATTCGTACCAAACCGTGGTTACGAAAAGGACGGAGAACAAATCCCTTGGGCTCACATGGACATCGCTGGAACATACTGGGGTGCGAAGACCAACTCAATGGTCGGAAACGGTGCAACTGGAATTCATGTTCGTACCATGTACCATCTCATCACCAACGGATGATTCTCGTTCGAGTTGACTCTCATGAAGAGGCGTGCATCAATACCTGCACGAATCAACATCATTGGTGAACACACTGATTACGCTGGTGGCAAGGCTTTGCCGTTTGCTGTTGACGTTCGTATGGTTTTGGAAGCAACCGCCCTTGACGAAGGATTTGAAGGTGGAGCAACCGTTCTTGCGCTATGGAAAGCAGCGGGAGGTTGGCCGGCTCGATTGACCGTTGAGAGCGACATTCCCATCGGGGTTGGAATGTCTTCATCTGCGGCACTGTGTTTGGCGGTGGTCTTGTGTGTCAACGGTCCAATGAAGCCGTTTGACGCTTGTCTTGAAGCCCAACGGATTGAACATGAAGTTCTCAAAACACCTTGTGGCCTGCTCGATCAGATGGCTATGATGTTCGCTAAAGAAGGCCATGCATCCATTATTGATTTCTCCAACAACACTGTGGAATCCTACACAGTTCCCACCGGCTGGATGTTCAAATTGGTTGATTCGGGGATTCATCGGACGCTCAGTGATTCTTCGTATCGGACTCCAATGGACGATTCGATTGTCACAGATCATGTCTCCTCTGAGAATCAACGTGTTGAGCTTGCGATAGGTGCAACAGCCGATGAACTAGGTGAACTGCTCAATCTCTCTCATGCCTCATTGATACGAAGGGGCGTGAGCCTACCACAAATGGATACCCAAGTTACTGCACTGCAGCAAACCGAAGGAGTCTACGGTGCTCGGATGATGGGTGGCGGATTTGGAGGGATGATTCTCGTGATGGTCGCATCCGACGATGTCCTACCCGAGCAACGCCTTTACCGCCCCTCACAGGGTGGTTTCGTTGAGGAATTCTTCGAGTGAAGCAAGGCCTTCTGGCGTTCCCATATCCCAGAACTTGGTGTTATCAATATGAACAGCGGCTTGTCCCGCTAGGGCCGGGTAAGCCGTCTCTTCCCAACTCCACTTGCCGTCTTTACCGTGTTTGAGAAGGGTTGACTTTTCGATCACACTCGTTCCAGCCTCATATCCGTTCAGTTTGGACGTATCCTTGGTTCGTTTGTCGTATGCCAACAGCACGTTTCCATCGTGTTCGAGATTCGATGAACTGTGAGATTCAGTCACGGTCATGGTGAGTGGGGCATTTTCCGAGATGTGTTGCATCACCAACGGTTGATAGTCAATTGGATGTAAATCGTCACCCCAAACGAGGATGAAGCGTTCTTCAAGCAGTTCTCGTGCATTCCAGAGTGCTCCACCTGTCCCAAGTGGTTCATCTTCTCGATGGAAAGTAAGACACATTCCGGGGTGCGTCATACCCTCAAATTGCTCACCATGGTGTCCGGTTAGAACCAGTGCATGCATGCAACCTTGGCTTCTGGCCCAGTCGAGAATGTGCCGGAGAATTGGTTTCCCATTCACTTCGATCAATGATTTTGGTAGCTTCTCCGTCATACTACCCAAACGAGTCCCCAAGCCTCCAGCCATTACGACAAGTTGTGGCATTGAATGGGCTTTGACGATAGCAGCATACTCTTTTCCACTGTCTTTGAGCGTTCTTTCCTTTGTTGTAAAATCAACATGGTACAGTCCAAATCGCTGGTCGTATCCTTCTGCCCATTCGAAATTGTCCATCAAACTCCAATGGTAGAATCCGCGAACATCCAATCCATCTGCGATGGCTTCAGCGGTAATTTGTAAATGCCTTCGAATATGTTCGGGACGCATATCATCGTCATCGTCAGCAACACCGTTTTCGGTGACGATGATGGGGAGGTTGAGGTTTCGAACCATGTCGAAGGCACGACGCAGTCCCACTGCATACATGGGGTATCGGAAATCAGTTCGCTGCTCCCACGGTCGAATCAACGGGTCGATTTCGACTTTTGTAGGCATGAATGGAGTCGTCAAGAGATGCGTGTAATAATTGACGCCGATGAAATCACTGCTGCCCTTGAGTCCATCAATTCGTTTGGAGAATAAACCGGATGGAGGCTTGAACCGGCCGGTAGCAAGGCCCTTCAGCCAACAACGGTTGAACATACCATCAAGCAGTTTCGTTTGCATCCAATGCAGAGGGTTCCATCGCCGATACGGGTCGAACAGGTTGATGTTTTTCACCAGACCAATCTGGCATCGATTGCCGTTTCCCATTGCTTTTAGAGTTCGATAACAGCGAGCATGTGCACGCATGAGGTTCATTGAAACGAGCCGCGTTTTCTTGAATGAACGAACGCCAGGTGGGAACTCTCCAAGCACGTATCCCATTGAGGCGTAGACTGCCGGCTCGTTGATGGTACACCACCATTCGACTCTGTCACTGAGCAGTTCAAACATTTTGATACTGAATTGAACCCAATGTGTGATGTTTTCTTCACGTTCAAAGCCACCCATTTCATCCCACCACAGCGGTTGAGTGAAGTGGTGAAGGGTGGCCATCGGTTGTATGCCTCGGGCCAGCAAATCATCGACGAGATCAGAGTACCATTGCAGTGCATCTTGATTCCATTCACCTTGTTGAGGTTCAACTCGCGACCATTCGATAGAGAATCGATAATGCGATACGCCGAGGTCCTTTATCAGGCCCACATCTTGTGTTCTTCGGTTCCAATGGTCACAAGCCTCGCCGCTCAATTGTTGGCTTTTAGAACGAGGTTCAAATGCAGACCAATTGTTGGTGTTACCGCCCTCAATTTGGTGAGATGCGGTTGCTACACCCCACATAAACTCCTTTGGAAAAGCAGTGCCATCTTTCAATGAGGTGAAATCAGCGTTCTCCCAATCTCGGTGCTCCTCTGTCCACACAACCTTTCCAAATGAGGCTGTATCATGAGGGTTTGGTTCAGGCATACGCTCTGAATGCACATGGTATGAGGTGCGGATAGCGGGAGTCGAACCCGCGACAAGAGGTTGGAAACCTCCTATGTTACCACTACACCATATCCGCACGATGTGATGTTCCTGCCGAGAAGCCTCTCCTCTTTGAGTGAATCGGTTGTTCATTCACAAATCAAGTTCGAGGTGGCGGAGGAGGGGGTACTCGACCACTCATATCGAGGCCAAGGTTGACTTCGGATACTCCGTTGATGCGATTGTAACGAGCGGTCAATACCTCTCGAGCACGTTCTGCACGCTGTTCAGCCATCTTTGTCTCGGATGCCTTTCCACGAATCATCAGCATGCCCATGAGGAAGAACAGTACCAATGCTCCAATCAAGGCTTGGACGATTGGCATCTCCATGACATTGTTGAATGCGCTCGACTCATCGGTAATGAGTGAATCTTCATCGACAATACGAGAATCAAACACCTTCAGAGTAATCGCATCCGAGTCCATTGCGACCTCAGCACCCGGTTCTTGAATGCTGACGAACAGTTGGTAGTTGCCAGCGCTGCGACCTTCACCGTTGAAAACAGCAACTTGCGTTGTGCCAGTCGTTTCAGTGAAGGTTAGAACTTGAACTTGAGTTGCGCTGATAATCGAAGACATTGGTTGCCATTCTGCCCGGATTGTGACGTTCGGCAGAACACTCACAATGCTGCAACTGAATGAGAAATAATCTTCCGCAGCGAGGTCTACCTCGATCGACTCTGGAGTGCATGTAATCGAACCTTCAGCAGCGTTACGGGTCGGGTCGTTTGGCCAGTGGTCTGGTTTGATAGCGCCAGTGGTCATGTTTTCACCCCAACCATCACCGTCTGAATCGAGCCATTGGCTTGGTTCGCTAGGGAAATCATCGTTGATGTCAGCAAACTTGTCGCCGTCAGTGTCAACACATCCTCTTGAATTTCCAAGGGATGCAGTTCCAAACTCTTCAGGACAAATATCACCGTCCGTTCCAAGTGGGTTATCTCCCCAAGTGTCTCCATCGCTGTCGAACCATTGGGACGAATCGTTAAGCCACAGGTCGTTTGTGTTGCTGGCTCCATCGCCGTCGCTGTCGAGACAACCGAATACGTCGAGGGTGGATGTACCAAACACGCTGGTACAGTTGTCTGGCTGACTTCCGTTTGGATTGTCTCCGTACCCGTCTCCGTCTGAATCGAGCCATTGTGTTGGGTCGTCTGGGAAAGCGTCGCCACCCTGTGAAGAACCGTCGTTGTCTTCATCGTAGCAACCGAAGATATCAACATTGGAATATCCTTCAACAGTCGGACATGAGTCCGGTTGGAATCCGCTTGCGTTGTCGCCGTATCCGTCACCATCTTGGTCTTCCCATTGCGTTGGTTCGAACGGCAGTGCGTCAGCTCCGTTCGAGGCGTTCCATCCTGGGTTTCCGTTTACAGACAAAGTAGGGTCGGAGTAACCGTCACCGTCACTGTCCGGACACGCCGTTCGGTCCATGGTCGAGTTGCCTGGCAGTTGTATGCAGTCATCTTCGAGATCATCAAAACCATCCCCATCCGTGTCTTGAGTTCGAGTGGGGTCGTCCGGGAATGCATCGCTTTCGTTCGACATTCCATCGCCGTCCGAATCGATGCAACCGTATCGGTCAATCGTTGAGTTCCCTGGGACTCCAGGACATGCATCCGGCTCAGGGCCAGTTGCGTTGTCGCCGTATCCGTCGCCATCCTGGTCGAGCCATTGGAATGCGAGGAGCGGTAGTTGGTCGCTGACATCATCCCACCCGTCACCATCGGTGTCTAGGCAACCTAATCTGTTGCCCATAGTGGAGTTTCCAGCCACACTTGGGCAGGAATCCGGTGTCGTTCCAGCGAGGTTATCGCCGAATCCATCGCCATCAATGTCGGACCATTGCGATGAATCGTTCACATGTGAATCGATGATGTTCGCCCATCCATCTTGGTCATCATCTAGGCACCCAAGGACGTTATTCTGCCACGAGTCTCCGTTTTCATTTGGACAGTCATCAGCGAGATTTCCTGAAGCATTGTCGCCGAATCCATCTCCGTCAGCGTCAGAGGATTGGGTGGGGTCGGTCTTGAATGCGTCAGAGCCGTTATCGGAAGGTGTCCATCCTGGGTCTGGGTCGGAAATACCGTCACCATCTGTATCGGGGCATCCTGTTCGGTCAATCGACGAATCGCCCCAGAATTCCGGACAGTCATCGTCGACTTGGTTGTCAAATCCGTCCCCGTCTTCGTCGGACCAACGCAGCGGATCGCTAGGATGTGTATCTGCACCTTGAGCAGTGGTATGCCCAATGTCTGGGTCAGAGTAGGTGTCGCCATCCGAATCGAGGCAACCGTATCGGTCTGAGGATGAACTTCCGGCACTGTTTGGGCAACTGTCTGGGAATACTCCGCTCGGATTGTCACCGTAGCCGTCTGAGTCCGTATCAACCCATTGTGTTGGCTCGTTGGGCCAAACATCTGCACCGTTTGCAGTTGTCCATACTGAACCGTTGTTGCCCAATGGGTCGGCATCGGAGAATGAATCTCCATCGGTATCAGGGCAACCAAATCGGTCGCTTGTCGAATTACCATATGTTGTAACGCATGAATCCGGATTGAATCCGAGCGATTCATCGCCGAAACCGTCCGAGTCCGTATCGTTCCATTGCGTTGGAATAAGAGGGAATGCATCAGCGCTACCGGCTGGATGTGCGAGCCATCCTGCATCGTAGTCAGAATAGCCATCGCCATCGCTGTCTGGGCAGCCAACTCGGTCGATGGTTGAACGAGGAGTTCCAAGCGGCAACCCATCATTGACACAGGCATCTGGATTTGTTCCGGATTGGTTATCACCGTATCCGTCTCCGTCTGAGTCAAGCCACTGAGTGACATCATTAGGGAACGCATCTGCCGTTCCAGCAGGATGAGCCAGGGCAGTGCTATCAGCGTCGGAGTAACCGTCTCCATCGGTGTCAAGACATCCCGTTCGATCTACCGTCGAGGTGCCAAGTACGGTTGGGCAATCATCGCTGTTCGTGGCCGGTGGAGGATTATCTCCGTATCCGTCTCCATCAGAGTCTGCCCATTGGGTGATGTCGCCAAGGAAGGCATCAGCACCGTTGGAGACCAACCATACCGAACCGTTTGTTCCGCTCGGGTCTGGGTCACTGTAGGTGTCCCCATCTTCATCAGGACATCCGTTTCTATCACCGTTCGATGTTCCAAACACGGTCCTGCATGCATCTGCTCCTTGGAATACCGTCCAACCGCCGAGGTTTGTCTCAGCATCGGAATAGGAGTCCGAATCCGAATCGAGGCATCCGAAGCGGTCTCCGCTTGATGTCCCGGATACGGTCAAGCAAGAATCAGGGTTCGTTCCACCGAGATTGTCACCGTATCCATCTCCATCTTGGTCTGCCCATTGGGTTGGTTCATTGATGAAAACGTCAGCGCCGTTGGCTGTTGTCCAGTTGAAACTGGGGTCAGAATATCCATCACCATCGGTATCCGGGCACCCTTGTCGGTCAACGGAGGAAATTCCGAAGGTGAATGCGCAGTCATCATCCTCATCAACGGTTCCGTCAAGATCAGCGTCTTGTGTAAGGTTCACCATTGCATAGCCTGAGTTAACGGCTACAGAGAAGAACTGCGGTCCAGACGGAACTGAAGTTCCGATGATGTGAATTTCCCAAACACCTTGAGCTGGCGAAGCAAAAGTTAGTCCTTTCAGATTATTGATGCTGTCAGAAAGGTTTGTCCACGTGCCACTCGGATCTTTGACAGCCAAATCCACATCGTTGACGAGGTTTGCAGATACGACCGGGCTGCTCGTCTCGTCGTTGTATGAGAGCATGACCTGCATGGTTGGTGCTGTTGCTGGTACGCTGACGCTCCAACCTCGCTCAACACCAGTGCTCAACGATTCACGGTCCACGAACGACGCCGAAATTGCGCTTGAGAGGTTGATTCGTCCCCAACCTTCGTGGTTATTTGGTGCAGTTTGGCCTGCACCGTCGGTGGGGTCGTTGTACTGGCCAATCATGTCGACCGAAGTCGCTGCAAAGATTCCCTTCACCAGTGCAGATGATGGGTTGGGCACGTTTTGGTTTTCGATGAGATGCTGAAGCAAGAGTGCGGTTGCACCGGCGGAGACAGGTGTCGCCATGCTCGTTCCGCTCATGAAAGTGTAATTTCCACTGCCACCTGCTCCCGGGTCGCGAGAACGGGTGGAGAGAATGTTGGTACCCGGAGCTGAGAAATCAGGTTTCAATCGACCGTCGTCTGTTGGACCACGGGATGAAAAGGTCGCCATTCCAGAAATGTTGTTCGATGCCCACACAGGCCATGAACCAGTTGCGTTCGTTCGTAGGTTTTCACTGGCTCCAATCGAGATTACGTTCTTTGCTGTCGCAGGTGAGCCCATGCTGTCTTCATCGATTTTACCGTCGCCATCAGCGTCAACTCCTTCATTGGCTGCGGCGAACATGATGACCAGTTCATCGTTTTTCAGTGCGTTCAAGTCCGATTGCATCGAACTTGTCGTGTAGAAGCCTGCAACACTTGAACCCCAAGAGTTTGTGTGAACGCGGCTGTCGTTGTCAACTGCAAGGTCAAACATGTCTCCTAGGTCGTTTGGAATTCCTGAGAGGGAGCCACCGTGTTCGATTGCATGAACCAGCAGTTGGGCTTCTGGTGCCATGCCTTGGACGTCCGGCCAAAGGGTTCCATCGCCGAGTACAGATCCGGCAACGTGTGTGCCGTGACCGTGGTCATCGTTTGCACCGTCGTCGCATGAACCAGGGTTGTTTCCTATCCAGGCGCATTGTGAAGGTGGTATTGGGAAAGAGTAAATTCCTTTGATGTGGTCTTTGAAATCTGGGTGCGTATTTGAGTTGTTGACACCGTTGTCAAGTCCAGTATCACCTACCGTGACAACGATTCCGCTCCCATCAAGGCTGCCCCATCCTGGGTCACGAGCTGCCATGAAGGTCGAATTTTGGAGGTCATCTGCATGGATGATTGTTGCCGCAACGTCGTTGTTCAATATGAAGTGAGGGCTTGTTTCAATCCATTCAACAGCACCGTTGGAGGCAAGCCATTCGATTCCAGAAGTTTCAGCGACGAGCGTTGCGAAGCGTCCGGAGTGTGAGTCGAGTACGAGGTCGTTACGGTTTTCGAGTCCTTCCGGCAACGAAGTTCCCGACAGGACAATATTGACGATGGCCTTGCCTTCGATGGAATATGGATTGAAAAATTGCTTTTGTTCTCCAAGCACTCCACGCACTAAATCCTCTCTCAACTTGTCGACAGCGTCGATTTGAACCAATCCTTCGACATCGAGTTTCTCCAACTCTGCTGTTGAGTGGCCTTTCAGTTCACACTGGAATCCATTTGGAGGCATGAAGGTGAAACATTCAATTCCGGCATCTTCGAGTTCATAGAACCATTCGGTTGGAATTGGAGTTGCGTGTGTGAGAACATACCATCCATTCAGCGCAGAACCTTGCCCGGTCCATGAGGACCAGTCGTCAATTGCCACAACGCTCGCATCGCGGTACAAGAGGCCGATTTCTCCAACACCATCTGCCGAGTCGAACCAACCATGGGCCGCATCAGCACTCGGTGCAAGTCCAATGCCATTCAACAAAGCCAAATCCACATCGGTATCAACAACTGCAGTTGGCGTTAATGATGGCGTAGCATAGGTGATTGGAGCCAATACTTGGATGAGCATGAGTGCAGAAAAAGTGATTGCACGTATACTTCGCTTCGTCGTCATGTTACGATACAGTCACCGCTCCCTCATGAATGATTTGTATCCAAGTGGCATCAGGCTGTTCATGGTAGCGATATCCATACCGAGGGTTCAAGAGCATCGCTTCCTGCGAATGGTTTATGTCGCGACGCTCAAACCGTGGTCCGAAGGTCGAATCACTCGAACCTGAAGAATTGAATGACAGCGTGCAAGTGCTGGGCAAGCAAGTTTGGCGAGTCGTCCCCTACGCTTTCCGCTATCCTCGCCGTCTCTTGGCTGGGTTCATCGGTAACGCTTGTGCTCGTATTGTTGACCTCGTTCCGTTCGTCGCCATTGGATGGGCAGTTGACTACTTCACATCCGATGTGATGGTTGGACCTATGCTCGTTCAAAACGCCGTCAATTCCATTCATTCCGAACCTGCAGTTGGATACGGCGTCATGATTTTCATGGGTTTCGTTATGCTCGCTTTCTTCCAAGGTGTCTCTGAATACTCTTGGCAAACGCTCGGTTACAACATCCAGCACGACTTGCGAATGGATGCCACGCGTTCACTTATCGCCATGGAGGCTTCGTACTACGACATGCGTCAAACAGGGCAACTGATGTCGGTACTTTCCAGTGACGTCAACCAGTTAGAAGACGTCGTGTCTGACTCTTCGACATCGATCATCCGAATCGTTTTCACGTTCCTTACCGCTTTTGTGATTCTTGCATCGATGTCACTGAAATTGGCTGGGATTTTGTTTGGACCTATTCTGTTCATCATCCCTTGTGTCTATTGGTTCTCAACCAGAGTTCAGCGCAAATACCGCAAACAACGAGAGTCGACAGGAGATATCCATGCCGTTCTGGAAAACTTGATTTCCGGTATTTCTGTCGTGCAGGCTTACAACGCCCAGACTTGGGAATCTGAGCGTGTAGCCCGTGAATCCGGGAATTATCGTGACCAAGCCATGGGTGCTAGCCGTGATCGAAACCGGTTTTTGCCGATGATTTATGTCATCGCAGGAATCGCTTTTGGTCTTCTTGTCACCGCAGGTGGATGGTTGGCTGGTGAGGGTGAAATCTCGACCGGTGAACTGGTTACATTCCTGTTAATCAGCACTCGAATGACCATGCCGATGTTTATTTTTGGTATCCTCATCAATCAGATTCAACGCGGCGAAGCAGCAGCAAAGCGCGTCTTTGCAACCATTGACCTCGAGCCTACAATTTTCGACCAACCGGATGCAATCGAATTGAATACGCCGATTACCTCTGTAGAATTCCGTGATGTTCATTTCACCTACCCTGGAACCTCCATCAAAGTGTTGAGTGGCATTTCGTTCAAGGCAGAAGGTGGAGATTTCCTTGGTGTTATGGGTCACACAGGTGCTGGAAAGACCACCATTCTCAAACTCCTAATGCGATACTATGTGCCTGACAGCGGCGATGTACTCATCAACGGGCAATCGCTCAACAATTTCACACTGCATTCCGTTCGTGATAAAATCGGATTTGTCAGTCAGGAGCCGTTCTTGTTTTATGGCACGGTAAGTGATAACGTGAGGTACAACCAAGAATCCACAGATGAGGAATTGAACACCGCACTGAAACTCGCAGGTGCGTGGGACTTCATTCAAGAATTGGAGGGCGGTTTGGATACAATGGTCGGTGACCGTGGTGCTAAACTCAGTGGCGGTCAACGTGCTCGTGTATCGTTAGCTCGTGCACTTCTCAAGCAACCAAGTTTGTTGATTTTGGACGAAGCCTCCAGCGCTCTTGATGCAGAGACTGAACGTAGAATACAAGAAAATCTCCTCGCCAGCGGCAGCGATCGAGCAACCATTGCTGTTGCTCACCGTTTGAGCACAATTCGAAACGCCAACGAGATACTTGCCATGGTTGATGGCGCAGTGGTCGAGCGTGGTTTGCACGATGAGTTGGTCGAAGCAGACGGCGTTTATGCCAGTCAATGGGCCATTCAAACGGGTGACATGGCTGGACTTCCAGATGCTGATGAGTGAGTCACAAGCGTTCTTGGATTGGCCGCAGGACTGCTGATGCGGAGGCTGAAGTCTTCTCTTGCTGCATGAATCGATCGCCCAGAATGATTCCCATCGAGATTAATACGAACAACGGGATTCCAATGACCAGTGACCATATCGCCATCGATAAATTGTAAATGAAGTAACTCTCCATGATTTCAGAGATGGCAATAATTGCGATAAACAGGAGCACACGCAAGGTGACGAGGCTGAAACGAATAAGCGACCAAATTTCATCTTCATCCGTGACATCATCTGGCTTGTCAAGTTCAGCAAACCGTTGTTGAAACCGACTCGCCATGAACGGCCTTGCCCTTCACCATGACTAATGCTTTACCCTCATCACTCGAATGAGGCGTGTATTTCTCTTCTGTGAGTCTCAAGCCGTCCGGATTCGGTCATCAATCTGAGCGCCTTCTCCGGCTCTTCCACCGGTGCGTCGAATCTCTCTCCATGCCTTGATGACACCTTGTCCGTATGCCCATTGAGCGAGGAAGACAAACAGTGGTGCTAGGAACACCGTTCCAATCGAGCGATGCGGTGAAGTTCCTATTGCTGCACCAAGCCAACTGATTCCAATGTAGGTGCACACAAGCCCAAGTGGTATGTGGAACGCAACCCGTGAGAAATCCCATTCTCCGGAGAGTGAGAACCAAAGGTCTGCATCCGCTCCACCGGTAAGGCCACCGTAGAGCATAGCAAGCAACGCCGTCACCACAATGATGGGGAAGAAACCAATCGCGGTGTGCGACCATGCAGAGATTTCAGGCCAGCGCTTGTTCGCTACCATTCGAGTGTATCCGTAGTTTCGCATCTGCTTCATGTACGGCTTGAACGGACGTCGGCGACGGTGCGGCATGACATTGGATGGGTCGATGAACAACTTGTGTCCAGCTCGCTGTATTTTCGCATCCAAAACCACATCCTCAGCGCCGATACAACCCGGTTCGAAGAAATCAACTTCTCGTAGGTTTGCCATTCGGTGGGCACAGTTCACACCAGGATTGTGAGTGATGGGGACAAGTTCGCCTTTGGGCTGAGCGCCGTAGCGAGTGCCGGCTGTCATGAACTTGGTACAGAACGCAACATCAGCACACTTTGCACCAAATGGGTCATCGTCAGGGGCGAAGTTTGGTCCGCCAACAGCACCAACTTCGGGGTTGTCGAACCAGCGAACAAGTTTCTCGACCCAATCGAGAGGTGGTACAGTGTCATCATCGGTGAACAAGACCAAGTCATGGTCCATTTGCCTTAGAGCATAATTGCAGGCATCAGCACGGTTACGAGACGGGTCTTCAATCCATGTGGCGCCGTATTTTTCACACACGTCTTTCGTGTGGTCTTTTGATTTTGAGTCGGAAATTACGACTTCGAAATCGGAATAGGTTTGCTTGGCGAGTCTTCCAAGTACGATGTCAAGTTCATCGGCATTGTTGATGGTCGGTATCAACACGGCGATTTTGAACGCTTTGCCGTCTTCTTTGAGCAGCGGTGTCACGGAGCCTGATGCTTCGCCCATGTCCATTGGAGTTGGGCCGCCCATATCAAGTCAAGGGAGGCCTTGATACAAACAAGCGAATTGCATGTGCGCGGAAAACCAATATTTTCCAAAATACCGCGCCGGACGGGGTGCTTTTTACGCATCCGATATGTTAAGTTCATAAGCCGTCGAAGGAGGAGACTAATTGGAGAGGGGTGTATCTCATGTTGAACGTCACGGCCCGACAGGACTTGATGAGCAAAATTATCGAAACGCTAAGTGTAGTAGTAGAAGATGCAAGGTTTGATTTCGGCGAAAATGGACTACAAGTCCGTGTCGTTGACCCATCACACGTTGCAATGATCCAAATGGACATCGACGCTGCTGCCTTTGACACCTGGGAACTTGATACAACAAGCCTAGGTCTCGAGATTCGAAAAATCAAGGAATTGGTAAGTTTGGGAGGTCCAACTGATCTCATCGAAATGGCCTATGGTGACGAAACCGGTGTCTTGACCGTTAACTTGGGCAAGATTGACCGTAACATCCGTCCTTTGGATAACTCGACCATGACGCCTCCAACCCTTCCGGCATTGGAATTGCCGTGCAAAGTAACCATCTCGGGTGCTGATTTCACACAAGCATTGCGTGCAGCTCGTCAAGTTGGAGACCTCGTCAATTTCAGTATCGATGAAAATTCTTTCACCGTCCACGTGCAAGGTTCGACCGACTCAGTGACTGTTGCTTTCGACAAAGAGGAACTGCAACACATCGAATGTGATGCGCCTGCTCGAAGCCAATACTCTCTCACTTACCTTGTTCCGTTGTCGAAGATCTTCGGTAACCTGCAATCTGTAGAAATTGGCTTTGGAGAGAACTATCCTCTTTCGATGTCCTTTAGTTTCCACGATGGTGCGGCTGAAATCCAGTATTTCCTCGCTCCACGTGTTGAAAACGACATGTGATTCCAACTCAAGTTGGTTCAACAACGACAGTTGGCCTAGACTGCTCAATTTCTGTTCGACTTGAGTTCATTGAATGAACTGGCCGTAAGGCTCAGTACTCTCGCCAACCGTGACCGCAGTTCTTGCAGGTCAACATTCGAGTTTCTGGTTCATCAGAAGAGCGAGTTTGTTCAAGGTAAGAGAATACTTCAATTCCATCGCACTTGGGACACATGTAAGTTCCAGTTGTGAGGACGCCGTGGAGTTTGTCGGAATCCTTGATGACTTCATAGACTCGACTCTTTGATTCGGTTTTGGAAGTCGCTTTGGAAAGGTCGACATCTTTTCCATCAGTGCCTTTAATCACGACGTTTGCTGGACCATTGTATCCGCATTTGTAGTTCGTACATGAGATGTCACCGCTCGGGTTAGGAAAGGATAAGGTTCCACATTGGGGGCAAAACATAGCAAGACGGCATATCAAGGGCTACTTAGGTTTGTCGGAACTTCAATCTCTACTTTTATGCGTTTTTAAAGAATATTCGGATGCTGAATCCGCACAGATACACAGAGGGAAGGGTGAATAGATGGTGCCCAATCGGAGAATCATGTGGCTTTGGTATGACTGGCGTGCAGCAGCGATTGCGGATGACCATGGCTCAATTCTTGACGATGAGCAATGGGACGGTTTTCACGACCAAAGAACCATTGTCGAACGGCTTGAATGCATTGCTGCAGGTGGACTTACCCCAGAAGCCATGCTTCTTCTCGAACGGTTTCCAGAAGCAAAACCTCGTGTACACGGCGAGCCTGACCTACCTGATGCAGACTGGCCATTGCCTGATGAAGAGGCACAAGAAGCAGCCGATCAAGCAGCAATAGCGATGGCCACCATGGGTGTTGCACAAGCTGCAGGTGACCCTGACCGGCGTCTTGAGCATTTGATGAGAGCCAGCGATGAAATGCGCAGTACCTTCATCACAATGGAAGCACGTCTTGTCGAATGGGTTGGACTCTTTTTGCCAGAGGCTCGCTTTGGGCAAGACCGCTCTTCGCTCGGAAAAACAGTTTCTCAGGCTGAATCTCTTGAACACCTTTCTCAAATCCTTGGCGTCTCACTTCCTCCGGTTGGACCCGACAAACCAGAATGGAAGGCACTCAAAGAATGGGGCCAAAGTGTATCTGTTTTTCGCGGTCAACTCGACCGACTGGAAAACGGTATTCGCCATCTCTCTGAACAACATCTTCCGTCGCTCTCGGCGTTGCTCGGTCCTTTACTCGCTGCCCGATTATGTGTTGAGGCCCACGGCAGAATGCGACTAGCTCGCTTGCCTGCTGGAACCGTTCAGGTTTTGGGTGCTGAAAAGGCGTTCTTCAACCACTTGAAAACTGGAGCACCTCCGCCAAAACACGGCCACATCTTCATGCATCCATGGATCTCCCGCTCCCCTCGCTGGGTTCGAGGAAAAATCTCTCGAACCGTGGCTGCTAAAGCAAGCATTGCTGCTAAGATTGATGCCTTTGAAGGTGAGCCTTGGGGCGAAGAGGAAATGAGAGAACTTGAACAAAAAGTTGAGGATATTCGTGAAGCGTATCCATCTCCACCTTCACGCCGAGGTTGAGGTGATTTCATGGGACGATACAACAACCGCCGCAGGACCATGCTTTCATGGGCCGTAATGAAAGACGGACGAGCGCTGTGGACAATGAATGCAGTTCCGAAGCGGGCTGTTTACGGTGAATCGCTGCGTTCGTTTTCAGGAACGGAGTTCCGCCGTTGGGACCCGTCCCGTTCGAAACTTGGTGCCGCCATCATGCGCACCCGCCGCGACCCTTCGTGGCTGCTTCCAGAAGAAGGCACGGATGTGCTTTACCTCGGCGCAGGTCACGGTACATCCATCAGCCATCTGCACGACCATCTGTGCGGTCAACACAACGATTTGAAAGGTCGATTAGTTGCTGTAGACCTTGCACCTCGGTGTCTCAGAGAATTGACTCACATGGCCAAGAGTCGACCTGGATTGGTGCCCGTTCTTGGCGATGCTCGAAAGCATGCTGCATGGGGTGTTCTTCTACCACGAAAAGTCGATTGGTTGTTCCAGGATGTTGCTCAAGCAGGTCAAGTGGATATTTTCATCGCTGCTTGCCGCCGATTCCTCAACCGTGACGGTACCGGCCTTCTCTCACTGAAAGCTGCGAGCGAACGCTGGACTGGGGAAGGAGAAGAGGCTCTGTTTGATGCAGTCGAGTACAAACTTGCGACCTCCGGATTTGAAGTCGAAGAACGGATTGAATTAACCGGTTACGAGGATAACCACGTACTTTTTGCTGTCCGCAAGATGGAGTGATACGATGCCAGAACTGCCGGAGGTCGAAACGGTCCGAACCGGATTAGAGCAAGCATGGGTCGGCCGTGTTTTGACTGAAGTTCATCTTCGAAGAGACGGATTGCGATTTCCGTTCCCAAAAGACATGGTTCAGCAATTGACCGGCAAGAAGATTGAGGCAGTTCGTCGACGAGCGAAGTACCTCCTCATCGATACCACTGATGGGCTTGTCTTTCTCTCACACCTTGGAATGTCGGGTCGCTACACGTTGATCACGCCGTCAGAAGTCCCTCGTTATTCTGAAATTCAAAGCAGTCCAAATCATTCAAAGTTTGGCGATTTAACCGGCTATGAGGGCCGACACGATCACATGGAGTTCCGATTTGATGACGGCTCAGTTGCCGTTTACACCGACCCTCGACGCTTCGGAATCGCTGATGTTTTTCCTCGGGCTGAAGAACAGATTCAGCCGTTGCTCGAGCACCTTGGTCCAGAACCACTTGAACAGTGGACTGCAGAAGACGCAGCCCGTCGCTGTCAGGGCAAACGCTCGCCAATCAAGACCACTTTACTTGACCAACGTTTTGTCGTTGGAGTTGGCAACATTTACGCCTGTGAAGCATTGCACCGTTCTAACATTTCTCCAACTCGACCAACCAACAAACTGGTTCGCAAGGACGGTCGTCCTACCAAAGCCCTCATCTTGCTGGTGGAGCAAGTGAAAGAAGTTCTCAAGGCAGCCATCGAGGTTGGTGGCTCAACGCTCAACGATTTCGCAGCCGTCGACGGTACTCTTGGCTACTTTGGACATCATTTCCAAGTCTATGACCGCGAGGATGGACCTTGCCTCAAAGAGGGTTGCAACGGCACGATTGAACGTATTGTACAAAGCAACCGATCGACGTTCCTCTGTCCTCGCTGCCAGAAATAATTAGATTAGGCTGTAGACAACACTTGCGGCGAAAAACCACAGAGCAAGAGCCGTGGCCTTGTAGACAAATTCACCTTTTTGACGTAAATACTCCAGTGCTGGTGTGCCGGTAAGGACCAAGGCAACGATGAGGTACCACAACGTATCGATGGTCATTCCAAGCATGCCGATGGCAAGTTTCGTTCCAATGCCCATGCCGGGCTTCAATACTTGCGCTAACACGGCAACGAGGAACAACGCAATCTTAGGATTGAAGAAGGCGATTGCGAATCCTTCGGCAAATCCTTGGCGTTGATGTTGTCCAGCAGTTGCTTCGATTTCTTGAAGGGCATCCATCTCTGCAGTCCACATTTTGAACCCGTACCAAATCAGAAGGAAAACGCCAATGATTTGCAGGACAAAGAATACATCAGGGGAGTTTTCAAGCAGCAAGATCAGTCCAAATACGGCACTGCCTGCATAGATTCCGAAGCCGATTCCGTGCCCGATAGCACATGCGACACCTTGGCGTCTACCACCGATGAGTGTGTTACGGAGGATGACAATAAGACTCGGTCCTGGCGATGTAGCACCGAGAACAAAAAAGACGCCGGCAGCAAGGATTGCTTCCCATGCCAGTTGCTCCATGAGTGGGCGTGCCGTCTCGCCATCATCAACGCTTCTCAAGAAAGGCCTTCACCTCTCTGCTTTGGAGGTTGACATGCGGTTAGCAGAGAGGCGAGGCGTGAGTTGTTTAGAGTCCGTAGAAGAGAACTGTGGATGGGCGGTTGGCAGAAAGCCGCTCTTCGGTCTCTCTGGAACTTTTGAGGAAATCTCGGTGGAGTCTCTGTTGTTTCATCACGAGGGCAAATGCCGTTCGCAGGGTTTCCATGGTCGAAGGATTGGTGTTGACTGAGGTTTCGTCTTCCATGTTGTAAAAATCATCATACTCCCTCTTTAAGGTTCGCTTACCTGCATCATACATTCTCATTGCCCCGTTTTCCGGAAATTAAGAGGCATTTTTCGCTTTTTCGGAATTGTTTTTCCGTTTTTCATCATGCTCATGCACGGAATCAAGAACTTATTTTTCTTCTTCCGTCCTTTTTGTTCGGTTTATCGGGGAGTTGGGCATGGCGCTTACCTGCACGGTTCGAACCGCTCCGGGTATGAATCCTAAACCCAGTTGGGCCAGGCAGATGGGGAGGGAATCGTTCGCTTTCAGTTCCAGGGCCAAGCCGTATTCGCTTTCCTTTGTGCACCCAGTCTGCTCGTTCTTCCACACTTTCAATCAGTGAGTCATCGGTGTATTTTGCTCGCCTTTCAAGATGGGAGAATGAATGATCATTTGGCGACAAGACGACACCTGCCATACGTAGACGGTGACGTGCTTTCTTTTCCGTCATGTGCTCCTTTCGGTGGCTTGCCTGCAACACGCCCAAACCGTAGTGTTCAGCTACCCAAGCCTCTTTTCTCCCGTCGGTTTGTCGCCAATACTTCTTTTTTCTCTGACGGCCAAGTTGCGAATTGAACGATTCAAACCATCGTTCAGAACGGATGGTAGGTTGTTTGATGACGTTTAATGAGGTCACATCAAACGCAGCAAGTCCTGGTGAGACGTGGTTGTATGCTCCGATATCCATGCCAACCCATGCGGGCCTTCCGTCATTGAGTTGAAACTTTGAGAAGGCAACTTGACCCGCATTTTTTCCAACTTTCGTTGTCGTCGAGTGGCCGAACAGGACCATTCGTTCTGGGTCAACCGGCTTATCGTGCTGAAACCATCGTTTCCTTATCCAAAGCAATTCCTTTTCACCTTGTGAATCCAAGGGCATCCGTGGATCATATCCTGCATGCACAAGCCGAACCTCGTCCAGTACGATTTGTGTTGGAAGCGAGTCCATCCACATTGCGTCTTCGAAGAAATTGGATTTCGCTTGCCACAGATCTCCTTTGGCTCGAACAATGTATGAGCCCCATGTTGACTTTCCACCTCGCCGCATCCACGGTTGCCACAATTCGATTTCACCGTTTTCCGTGATGCTGCGCAATGCCATTTGCTCATGATTTCCTTTAATGCAGACGATTCGCTCATCGGTTCGAAGCATTTGGATGAGGCCAGCTGAATCTGGCCCCCTGTCAATCATGTCACCTAAGCATACCACCCGGTCCTCCTTGGTTAACTGCAGTCGGTGTATGAGTGCTCGAAAGGTGGCGAAGTGTCCGTGAATGTCGCCGATTGCAAAGATACGATGTCCGGCATCGAGACGTGCTTGCAAATCTGCTTCAAGACTCGGGTCTCGACATGAAGGGCCAAGGGGGATATCCAATCCACAACTCATTTTTCCACCGGGGGGTGTTTCCCCGAGTTGACCATTCTGCTGTCGTTATATTATCTTCGCATTCCAACCGATGTTTTGAGGGCGTTTTGTCGACCTTTTGGAGAAATTCCGGCGAAGAAATTGGCTCCGGAGAGCAGACGTCACCAGAGTGTTATTTTTCCTTCTAAGTATGACACGCGCATACACGGGTAAAGATGTGTTTCCGCGCATGTGCGTCTTACCTAGTTTTCCGGAAAACCTCACTTTGACCGAAAGACTTATCCGGTAAACCCCCCTTGGAGTAAACAATCCGGAACAGGTGAAGAACATGAGGGACTCAGAATTCGACAATCAAAATACGTTGAAGCGAGCCCTCTGTCATCGCAGTTAGTGCGACTGATCTGGGCTTGAGCAGCGTTGCTGCATGTACGTCAAACGTTTGTGCAACCGCTGTTGCTTTAGAAACAGCATGGAGGTATGGTGTAGTGGATAGCATCAGGGATTTCGAATCCCTGGACCCCGGTTCGAATCCGGGTACCTCCGCCTGTTTCTCTCAGAGGGGCATGGTGTAACGGATAGCATTGGAGATTGCGATTCTTCAGACCCGGGTTCGACTCCCGGTGCCCCTGCCATTCGCAACCATGGAGATGGTATACTCAAAACAAGGAAGTGAAAAAATGAACAAAAAAACCAACCAAAACCAGAACGAACACGGATGGGACGGCAACGTCCATCCTGAGATTGAGGCCATCGACCATGATGCAAACCTTGAGCCGATGGAGCAGCTGATGAAGATTTTCTCAGCATATAACCATCAGCACAGGAAAGATGGAACTGCATGGAAGGTATGGCCGGATTGGGAACTTGTGCTTACTTCGATGAACGATGCATTGCACTTTGAGGATGCGGAAAGAGATACGCCTGAAATCTGTACTGAAAGACAACACTGGCTCAGTTTTATGGAGTTTATTCATACGTCAGATGCAATTACTATTGACGGTTATACAGCAATTATTGAAGGGAAGTATGGGCATCAGTTCACCTTTGACATATGCCTCGAGTACGAGTATTGGGTCTCGCCTAGAAGTCTCGTTGAGCATTATCAAAAAACCAATGCAGCAAGAACTGGACAGCTTGGGCCGCCATGGAAGAGAAACACATTGTTGTTTTTCTCAAGGCATGAAATTGAACACTCGCTTGAGGCGTATTGGCAATGTCCTGAACACGTACCCAATTTTGGCGGACAGTGGACAAGATACACGCACGGTAACAGATTTTGCATTGAGAGACAAGAAGGTGAAACCTTCCCTCTTGCACTGCAAACTCTCATGCAACTTTGCATCGATGATACTGATATCTGGAGAATGATGTTTGAACAAGATCTTGCAGATATCGAGCACCATGAATTCATGGAAAGAGAATGGCCAGGCGGAAGACCTGACCAAGACTGGGAGTACCAATGAGGTGAGAATATGAAAAAGAAAAACAATGAAAATATAGACATAAATACGATAATGGCGATGTTTGTTGCTTACATGCAACAACAGATGGATTACACGGAAATGAAGATGGACGCCATGACTGAATGGCAAACCGAGGACTGTGGTTGCAGCGGTTGTGAAAAAAGAACTGTTGCAGTCCCAGAAGATGCTCAGTATTCCTTCGATGATGAGTTCTCAAAGGAGTGGTTGTAATGTTCGCATGGAAACCAAATGCGAACGCCCCATTGTGGGATGCTTCTGACCCTGGCGAGGCTGAAGGTCCGTATTTCTCAGACACCATCATTGAGCATGTCAAGCAGGTCGGTCCTTCGTGTGTAGCAACCACGTTGGCGATGATTGCAAGAACGACAGGAGCAGATGTGAGTCCAGACGATTTCAAGAAAATCACCAACTCACAATCGCCACACTCATGGTCAAATGCGCTCAAACCCTACGGGATGCAATTAGCCTACTGCAATAATGATGTGAGAAGAATCGAACACTACATCGAGGAACTGGTCGCATACGACGACTTGTTCTTCCTTAGTTTCTACTCTGTAGACCCGCCGACTGACCCCGATGCAAACGGCAAATTGTGTACTGCACACATCGTCACCCTGCACAAGGATACCATTTACGATACTGCGAAACACAGTCATTCAGGTGGTGTCATTGCAGCGCATGACTATGCAAGGCTCGAAAGACAGACGAAGAGAATTTTCAGAGTCGTTCCTCTTGGACATCCGAGGTGTGTATGATGAGCCAAAGTATGGCGAGGAAACTGCCCCTCGAAGGATTGGGAATGTGTGTCACCTACGGTAAAGACAACCAACTTGGCATTGGTCTGCCGATTGAGGTGGATAAAGACAGACCGCTGGTTATTGCACATCCTGCAGCGGCTCAGCATTATCATGCGAGTATGAGTTTGTTTGAAGATGCAGGACACCCGTTTGTTCACGTGCTCGTGGATTACGGGCAGTTTTGTCCGGATGAATGGCCGTATCATGCAGATATTGTCAATCACGCCGTCTACCAAAGATTACACGATACATCTCAGGGACATCCAGTGTTTAGGAAAGTCTGCATCGATGTTCCACATTGGCAGGTTCACGTTGGAGGGGATGCCTATGCGTATCTCTCCAATGCTCCACCAGTCGATGTTTTGTATGTCGATTGGTTTTCTTGGATTGACGGATTCATCACAAGTGATGAGAATGCATTTGCAGAAATGATGGCGGAATACATCGCTAAAATTAGAGATGGAGGCCTTGTCATTGTCGACCACAAGCATAGAGATATGGGCGAGGGAGGATGCAGATGGTTCAACCATGTTGGCCAAACATTCCCTGTCGGTCCGCACTCGGTTATGGAAGAAGTATGTGACATTGAATGGCTTGGTGAAAATGTAAATCATGAGATGCAAACCTATGCAGCGACGGTGTACAAAGTTCATCATTCTGCCAACGGAAAATTAGGTCATGTCAACTGGTTTGAATCCATCAAGCCCTGGTTTTGGAATACCGTTCCGGAAATGGGTCTGAGCCCGATACAAGTTCAGAGAATGTTGGACAATGAAGTCGAGGAGAGCATTCACCCCAATGCGATTACTTGGGAGAATTGGCACGATACATGGTCGACGATTTACATGGACGATAGAGAGGAAGGCTTGACGTTCAAAACTCCAGTTCCTCCGAGGTTTGCATGGCCGTATGAAGCCTATTCCAGTTATCTTCAGTGGCTTGTAAACCATCCTCAGTGTTTGCAAGTCGAGGTTGAAAAAAGGTCATACAAACTTCAAGGAGAGAACTTCGTGCTCAATGTTGTTCATGGAGATCTCCTCCAGTTAGCACCTGCTCTATACACCAAGCATTCTGCTGTAGCGGTCAGAAAAAAATTACAGCAACACGTCAAGGCCAGATGCCCGTGGTGGAAGCATCAGACAACAACGATTCAAACCAGAGAGTCATGGTCATCCAATCCGATTCAGCCACTTCAATGGTCGGGAGAAAATGCAACGCCGCATCTGGCGAAACTGTTGATTGAACATTCCAAAGCGCAATCTTTTAGTGTGACGTATCACAATTCAAGGCCTTTTGAGTGCAGAGAAATCGTAACTGTGGCTCATGGCACCGCAACATTAAGCGAAGCAATGGCTGCAGTTGAGGCCTATTACGAGGAAATGGGTCAAGACGTTTCAAGACCGCTGTATACTCTCGAATTGACCGTTGTCCATCTCGATGAGCATGAATACCTGGAAGTAAATCTACCACAAAGATGGAGCAGGAGGAATCTGAATGAGTAATGGAAAGTATCTCGAATGTTATCTTAAATTCGGTGATGAATGGCCGTTGAGTCTCGTTAGTATCGATGTTCAGAAAAATGACCTAATGTTCACCTCAGTTCACTTGTATGAGATTTACTTCTCCGCCAAAACACATGAAGATTTCATCGCTTGGAGACATCATAGAACGTTCAACGATTGGCAGGATGACATCTATTCGATGAAGGATGTTGAATTTCAATACCATTGGCCTTTGATTGCCAGTGCTTTAGCGGAGGTCAACGCCTCAAGCTGAGATATTGACTTGCACACAACTGCCACTGGCTCAGAAAATGGGGATACGCACTTTGGCGCGTGATTGCACAACTGTTGTGTTGCGAGTATGGTGGTAGCCCTATCGGGACTCCTTTGGTGTACGGTGCACACTGCGAAAGCAGAGGATCTGGTTCGATTCCAGGCAAGGGCTCACTCGTTGAGGCGAGCAATGAGGTCTGGTTTCTTACCGCTAACAGGCTTTCCTGCTGCTTTGAGAAGTTCTTTCAATTCTTGAACCTTCATATCCTCATATGCTGTTTCAGAGAGTTGAATATCAGAAACTTTGTCATCTGCATTTTCTGGATTAATCTTTTCGGCATTCTTGGCATCCTCTTCTTCTAAACGAGCATTCACTGAATCCATCCATTCCTTTGCATCGTTTTTAGCAGTCAGATAAAGCGAGTTTTCTTTTTCTTTAAGCCACATTTGACGCAATTCTTTAGGTGATAGTTCCCCTTCCACAAGGAATGATGTAATCAAACGCCGCATCTCACTTATGGCCTTCTTTGTAGCAGCCAATTCCCCTTCAAAGAGTTCGATGTCTTGTTCTATCTTCTTACGTGTGGAATTGAGACTCTTTACCACCTCTGTATTGTGGGTATTAAACCGTGTGAGGATATTTGTTCCAACATTCGTGATGTGAATTTGTCTTCTCATTGTCAATTCAAGATCTTGAAGCAAAAAGGATAATACTCCGTAATCAAAATTAATCGGTTGTTGGGTAATCGTCATTGAACGTGCTAAGTCGTAAGCAACACGAAGTGATTCATGACGGTCATTTTCGACATCTACTACTGCAATAAATCCTTTCACCTCAGGGAAGAATTCTATGGTTCGCCCATTCATTTCAAAAGGTCGTAATCCAGCATCAACCACAAATATACAATATTCAGCAGTCCTATTGGAACGACTACCTAACACCTGTTCGATAAACTGTTTAGGGTCTGCACGCAGACCTTTTGTGGTGACCTGTCGAACATCACCCTTTTGATAATCTTGCGCAAATTTAACTTCAATCGCCATATTTTTGGGAACACCACCTTCCATAATTGTAGAAGTGACGTCACCTTTTTTGCTGGTACCATCCTCTGATTGAGCGCCGGTAGCAACAATTGTATCTTTCTTGCCAGTCTCGATGAGGTGTTTATTCAACTCTTCCGCAACGACCTCTTCTAGAGAGGTTTTGTATGAACTGTCTTTTCTAAATTTGTATTCAATTGTGGCCATATATGATTGAATTAGACCTAATTCCGAATCAATCTCTTTTTTGAACATGCTGAGTGTATGGCTTACTTTACCTTGCATTTTAGCTAAAATACCAATTTGAAGAGCAGTATGAATTAACATGTGCATTTTAGGCTGAGAAAGTTTACTTGCTTCAACCCATGAAAGGAGGCTTTGATTTATCTCGAATTCGTGCTTGATGCGGATTATATTTGAGTTATCATCAATATCGATATGGTTTTTCTTGAGTAATTTAATCTCATCTTTAAGTGATTTGATTTCACCTTTTAGGTCTTTCAAATCTTGCTTAGACTTGTCAAATTTTTCCTTCAACTCTTTTTCTTTTTTTGAAGGAGTTGCTCTTTTAGCGGCCATGGGCTAACTACTGCAGAGTTCCAATTAAACCAATCGCCTGCATTTTTCAACGCATTCGAACGTTCCGTTGACTGTCTGTGGTTCTCCACATGGAGTCTTGGTCACGGAAGGATTCACCCATGTCATGGAACACGAAAGGTGTGATGTTCAATGGGTCACTGCTTGGCACTCCGCCGCTTGAATTAGCGCAGAATGCGGGCAAAGGGAAAGTCCCTGATTGCCCGGGTTGGATATCGATCCACACATCCTCTTTGACGACAAGATTTTGATTTCCGTTCCAGTCCTGTTGTTCAAACATGGTTCCTTGTGGGACGACAATCCGAACGGGGTTTACGCTGGAATTGGTAATCTCCATTTGGATTGCATCTGCGGAGTTAAACCCGTTTCCAGTAATGGATTCAATTTGGATTTGTCCAGTTCGAGCAGCATGATAGACGCTGTCAACCCTTGACTCGAAACTCATGTTCAGAGCTGCAGGTGAATAGATGGCAGTGGTGTTGTCACGTGCGCTTCGCAAGTGTGAGAACTGGGCAAGGAGTTGAGTTCCACCCAAGTTCCGTGCGTTTTCGACATCCAATCCCGGATAGACTCTGCGAGCTTGTTCAACAAACACATTGGTTCGCTCACCGTTGATGTTTCGGATTGTTGTACGTTCACGGCGAGATGAATGAGGGTCAATTGGAGTGCCCTCTTCGTTTTCAAGGGTCACAGTCAAATCTTGCATACATCCTTCGATAAGAGGAGTACCGTTTTCATTGAACAGAATTTCACGAACACTCATTGGAGGCACCTGTACGGTGACAGCTTCAGTGCTGCGCACACCTGAGTCGCCGATGGGCAAGCCTTGGCGTAGGGTAATGGTCTGGGTTACGGGCGTCGGGTTTTTTGCTAGGTATTTTACGTTCATAGAATCACTTCCTGTGGTGCCTCACTTCCTCGGTGGATGATAAGGCGAAGGTCTGAGCGCACGGTGTTTTTGATGTTGGCGCATGCATCGATGAACCGCTCAAGGCAGTTCTTCCAAGGTTCATTTTCTTGGGTGAAATGAGGTTCAGGAAGGTGACCACGGTCTCGGAAATCGTGGTTGACATCACGTTCCTCAGAAAAAGTGGAACGAGGGTTGTAGGGCAAGTAGACTCGGATGATGCCGTGTCTTCCTTGGCGGAAACTTGCTAGGCCACTTGCTTGGTGAAGGTTGTCGCAGACAAATTCAGCCCCGGCTACCAAAGCAGGCTCAAACCACACTCGACCGTCTGCTTGAACGCCGTTGCCGTGCTCTCCTTGTCGTACGCTGGGTCGGCAACGGTGGTAGTTTGGAGGTAGGAATGCATGCACCCAGAGTTCGTTGTAGATGTTTGAGGTTGGAGTTCCAGGATGGACATTGACGGCCTCTTCACGGGTTTGGCTTCCTTCGCGATTGAGTACAGCAGCTCCGCTCGAAGGAACTCGCATGCCGTTGATGAGTTGATGCATGTTGCGAACGAACTCATCGTGCTCATGGACGGAAAGGTTTTGTCGAAGCATCCAATAGGTGAGTGTCTGCATGAGTTTTGCAGCCTGTTCGCTGTCGAGTCCAGCAAGAACAGCGGTGGACATTTGCTTGAGGTGAGCGATGAGCACGGCATCAGGAGTTTCTCGTCGAACTTCGATTTCGTCGAGACCTAGGCCGAGTTGTTGGCCTAATCGCTGAGCATCCCGCTTGAGTTCGAGTGTATCTTCATCAAGAGTGGAGGCGCGTTGAGGAAGAGGGGTTTGTTGTTCTGGGACATAGACGACCAATTGATCGTCTTCATTGCGTCTGTATGCTGCTCGTTGTTCGATCATGTTACGAGCACGTCGACTGTATTTTCCTCGTCCTGCGTATATTTGGGTTCCTTGTTCATCGTATAATGTAGCCATCTTTTTTCACCGTGGAACTACTCTAACTTTTCTACAGTATATAAAGAACTCAAGAAAACAGTTCTAATTCAATTAGCATGCGCACGTAAGAAACCTCAAGTTAGAGCGCTCAAGTGGAACACTGATGGCTCAACGCTCGTACCACAGTGTGTTTCTCACACTCGTCCTGCTGTTAGCGTTCTGTCTGCCCGGAAATTTGGCAAGTCAAGAGGTTCTCTCGGACGAACCACCCGCTTGGCCTGAAGGCGGTGCTGCCTACGACAACATGGTGAGCATGACCGAATTTGGCTATCGAAAAATCGATACAACAGCCAACGAGAACGCCCGCAATTGGATAGCGAGCGAACTTGAATCAATGGGTTATGAGGTTGAACGCCAATCCTTCACCACTGATGTTTGTACCAACTGTCAGAACATCGTTGTCACCATCAACGGAACATTGGAAGACGATTGGCGCGTGGTCGGCGCGCATCACGATGCCATATGTTACTCACCACCACCGCTCATTGGCGTTACCTATGCCACGTGCACGAGCAGTGGAGCCTACGATGACGGCACGGGTTCAGGCTCTTTGCTTGAACTCGCTCGAACCATCTCTGAATGGAACGGTACACCCCTGCACACCTGGAAACTTGCCTGGTGGGATTACGAGGAATGGCAGGGCAGTGGTAGCCCAGAAGGCGGTGGAAAAGGAAGTCTACATTTCGTAGAACAACACATTCCTGATGGCGTCAACGTGACGTACATTAATTTGGATATGTTTGGATTAAATTGGCCGGTTCCGACTCCGCTGGCAAGTCAATTGGCAGGATGCGATGAAGACTTTTGGACGTTGTACATGTTTACCTCACCGGTTGATGATTGGTCGTACTATGAGGATAACGGACTGGACGTAACCGACCAGATGCGATCGAATGCGGAATGGTTCCAAGCTCACCTGAAAGAGATTAACACGAATCTTTCTCACCCTGAAGAATGGGTTCGTGTGATTGACGATACCAAAGGAAATTCAGACCATTACAACTTCATCATGAACAACCATACGGCGACATGGCTGCGAGGTCAGCATCAGTACATCTTGGAAGAAGGTGATGCTTGTGAGCAGACACCAAAGCACGCTCAAACCGAT
>ENA-ORDA01000349-ORDA01000349.1-marine-metagenome-genome-assembly--contig:-NODE-349-length-48273-cov-6.961117_pt1 | contig 48273 bp, 47 predicted proteins | sample MGYA00237778_ERZ508506 | MGnify/ENA primary metagenome ERZ508506 (study PRJEB26177, sample SAMN06267891) | marine metagenome | isolation source: Monterey Bay, California, USA | place: Pacific...
CAAGCAGCAACATATGTTGAAGAAATTTGGGTGAATACAACCGAGAGATACGAAATACGTTGCATCACCAATGAAGTACAACGAATTGTCCGTGAAAGTGGGATAAAGGATGGTTTGGTTCTGGTGAACCCTATGCACATTACTGCTTCATGCTATGTCAACGACTTGGAAAGTGGATTGCATCACGACATCATGAAATGGTTAGAGAAGATTGCTCCATACCACGGACAGGATGGAGCGACTGGAGATGAGTATCATCACCATCGCACTGGGGAGGATAACGGTGATGCTCATCTTAAGCGTCAATTGTTGGGCCAACAAGTCACGATGGCAGTCCATGACGGAAGACTGCATCTCGGAACATGGGAGCAAATACATTATGCGGAATTTGACGGGTGCCGAGATAAACGCATTCTCATCAAAGTGGTTGGTGTGATTTAATTTTGAAACAATACCTTCGAGTGTTTACGGCTCGGAATGGTTTTACAGTATCTCCGACAGCGTGAATCATGTCACTGGATAATGTTAATCTCGACAGAGGTTTTTTTCATCTTACGAAACCCTACAAATGGTTCAACTGGATTTTTTGGATTGTAGGGTTCATTTTGGTCATTGCAGGAGCTGCCACGCTCAGTATCGAAGGCGGCGTTCTAGCAGCATTCGGATTCTTGGTGATAGCATTGTTTTCCCCTCCGTCTCTGGAGGCAGATTTGCATAAGGTTCGAAAAAATGCTCCTCAACCCGATGATTTAGAAGAGGCTGCATTGAAGAAGGGGTACGAACTTGAGTCGTGGTTCTTTGGCCGCTCATCGTACACTCCTACCGCTGATCCGAACGATTGGATACTTCCCGCACCTGGGCCATCGACTTGGAATCAAGACGATCGATACGCACCAGATGGAGATGGCTCCGCAATTCCAGAACACCCGAGTAAGGTTGGGACACCACAACCAGCCACGCTTTCGACATTTGGAGTTTGCATGGTCATGTTCATCATTCTTCTCTGTGTTTCAATCGGTTCAATGATGGTAGATCAGCAAGCAGCCGTTGACAATGGCGAACTACTGGAAGAAGACGCAGGAATGAAGTATGCTCCCCTTGCAATCACGATTATCGGCTTCATATGGCTTCTCCTCGGATTCTTCCAGCATAAGCGACAACAGCAAATGATCGACACGCCTACATCTCTGGTTCGTTCAGTGGCAGCCGGTTCAGCAGAACTGGTAGGTCAGGTACGGCCTGCACCAGAACAATGGATTAACGTGGTCGTTGATGGAAATCCCAACCGAATTATTCCGGGCTGTGTTGATTTCAGATGGGAATATGAAGTCTATGTGTGCCGTCAAGTGACCAGTACTGACTCGGAAGGAAACACAACGACAGAAGAAGAATGTAATTGGCAAACTGTGCGCACAGACAGCGGCTATGTTCCTTTCATGCTTCATGATGGCACTGGAGGAATTCGTGTAGAATCGGGTAGTTTCAAGAGAAAAGACCTTAAAAAATATGTAAAGATGTGGACTTCAAGCCATGCAGATACCCTACGCGACCACTTCCAAACTGAATTTGCTGCTCGCCTGTTTATGGATGGTGATGTTCGCAAGCACCGCTGGACTGCCTTCGCTCTGCGAATTGGCAACCCAGTCTACTTGTTGGGAATGGTCAAACCTCGCAGCAGAGCAGAATTAGATGCAGAACAGATCGACGGCACCGTCGGCCATACGACGATTTCGGTTCATGGAGAAGATACTCCTGGCATGAAGGCAAACATTCAACGAGGTACAGAATTAGCCAACCTCGGTCGTATTCGTTCTTCTGCAGAATTACTTATTATGCCAATTGTATGTGTTTTGTGCGGTATTGCGCTGTTCGCTCTTCTTTGAAGACGAATCATCATGGCGTTGGATGCATGATATTATCACCCGCAGGCCACTGGTCGCATCATGACCGAAGATGTCGTGATTATTGGCGGAGCAAGAACACCTTTTTGTGAATGGGTGGGCGGAAAGCGTGGCGATGGAAAGCAAGGCGGACTTTTGAAATCCTTGAGTGCACAAAACCTCGGCGGAATTGCAATTCAGGCAGCTTTGGAAAAGACCGGTACCGATCCAGCCAAGGTTGACCATGTCGTAATGGGATACGCTTTGCAAACCTGCTCGCAGTCAATCTATGGTGCTCGACACGCTGGTCTTCAAGGTGGAATCCCTCATGAAGTTCCAATGCTGACGCTGTCACGCATTTGCGGCTCTGGCGTTCAATCCATCGTTTCAGGGGCTCAAATGATCATGCTCGGAGAAGCATCAACTGTAGTCTCGGGTGGAATGGAAAACTTGAGTCAGGCACCTCACGTCATGCGTGGGGGACGTGAAGGATGGAAACTTGGCCGTTCACCAAAAGTTGAAGACTACATGATGACGAATCTACAGGATATGACCTGTGGTTTGTTTATGGCGCAAACTTCCGATGAACTATGCAAGCGAAAGGGAGTCACTCGTGAAGAGATTGATGAATTTGCCGCACTTTCTCATGCCCGTACAACCGCCTCAATCGAAAACGATGTTTTCGAGCAGGAAATCGTTCCGGTCACGGTCAAGAGCCGCCGAAGTGAAACTGTGATTACCCACAAGGATGAGGATCACGTAGTCAAAAATACGACTGCAGAGTCACTCTCTAAACTTCCAACTGCCTTTGGACCTGAGTCCTTTGTAACTGCTGGAAACGCTTCCGGAGTTGTCGACGGTGCTGCAGCCGTGGTCATCAAATCTGCTTCCCAAGCAAAGGCCGACGGGGACAAACCTCTTGCACGAATTGTGTCTTGGGGAATTGTCGGTCTTGAACCAGCCATCATGGCTTACGGCCCTGTACCTTCATCTCGTAAAGCTCTTGAAAAAGCAGGTCTAACAACTTCGGATATTGACCGCTGGGAAATCAACGAAGCCTTTGCAGGACAAGCGGTTGCTTGCATCAAGGATTTGGAATTGGATGTAGAGAAAGTCAATGTCAACGGCGGTGCAGTCGGTCTTGGTCACCCTCTTGCAGCAACCGGGACACGTTTGGTGCTCACCCTCGCTCATGAATTGAAGCGTTGCGGTGGCCGTTACGGTGTTGCAACTGCTTGTATCGGTGGCGGTCAAGGAATCGCTATGATCATCGAATCCATTTGAATGGCATTCTCTCAAACACTGTTGTTTGGATTCAGTTCAAACACCAATATATAAGCCGAGCACTGAAGCCAAAGTCATGCTGAACCCTTTTACTTGGATGAGCAATGCAAGCGTTCAATCTCCAAAGAAAGCCTTTGGGATCGTCATGTTGATTGTTCTCCTCTTTTCAAGCGGAGCAATGCATCTTCAATTTGACAACAGTGAAGACGGTTTTTTCCCCGATGATGAGAATGTCCAATTGCTCAATCAACTTGAAGCAGAATACCAAGCCTCTGTTGACTTTGTAAGGGTAATCCGTGATGTCGAAGAAGGTGACTTGCTGGTAAATTCAACATGGTTGGAACTGGCAGAAATTGAAGCCTCGATGTTGGATAATGAAGATTTCAAACCTTTGCATTACCCGTTGTTTGGAACTCAAGCCAACAGTGGAATGGCAGGATATGCCATTCAGTGGCAACTCTGGCAAGACGCAGAGAATGCTGACTGGATTCCGGTATTCCAATCTGCTCTTCTTGGGGTTCAAACCGCAAACAGTTCGCAACTGCAGAGCGCTCTAAGCAACCTCTCAGCAGCCTCTCAATCCATGCCTCAAACAGGAGAAATAACTCCTGAGCAGATGCGAGCATGGTCACCAGGTAATCCTTCAGAATGGTTGCCGCATATAGATGAGGGCAACAACCTATCCGCAGAAATAGGCGCACTTATCGGACAGATGAACGGCCTGACAGCAGATCGTACTGCATCCGAATCCGGTCAAATTATGGCTGTCACCGGTCCGCTTAACGGCCAACTCATCCCACTTTCATTCCTCCAAGATATCGATTACAGAGCCGCAATCTTGGGCTGTATGCCTGTCGCAGAACGAGAAGACCCTTGGAACATGAGTGGTCCAGTTCTTACCACGCTGGTCATCAGTACAGAACCTGCTGATTATGGCCACACTGTTCTGGATGATGTCCAGTTAGACATTGGAGACTGGTCTCAAACCATGCTTGACAACATGAGCGCCTCGACCGGAAACGAAGAACTTCGGACCTTTTCCTTCGCACAATTCGCACTTGGAGCAAACGGCAGCCTCGGCAAGGAAATCGGTATGCTGACCGGTGCAGCGATGCTCCTCTTGGCCGGGATTTTATGGCTGAACTTTAGAAGCGTCAGAGACACCGCATATGTTACATTCCTAACCATCATTTCGATTGCAGCGACCTACGGAATCGCTGGTTGGTTGCAATTTATGGGAGTCAACATGGTGTTCAACGCTGCGATGAATTCAATTCCAGTCCTACTTTTGGCAATTGGTGTCGACTACGGTCTCCACGTCGTCCTTCGAATACGAGAAGAGATGCAAAATCTCGACTCAGAAGATTCTATAGAACGGAAAACTCTTGCTGATTTCTCACACGAGGCGCGCATGATTGCTGTTCGTCGTGGTACTGTTTTAACTTCGATTGCTCTTGTTATAGCTATTTTCACAGACATGGTTGGATTCCTGTCGTTCAGATTTTCTGCACTTTCATTCCTGCAAGTGTTTGGTACAGTCATTGCCATCGGTTTGTTTGCCGTCTACCTGCTAAGTATCACTGCGTTACCAGCTCTCATGCTCATTTTCCCTCCGAAGAAACTGGCACTATCGAAAGCCAGCAAGATTTCCATCGGACGTGTTTCCTTGGCTTTGGGAAGATTGTCTACACAACCTGTGAAGGTCGGCGTTATCGCCTTGCTTTTGTTGACGCCGATGTATTTTGGATTCCAGCAATTGGAGGTTGGTTTCGACCAACGCGACCAGTTGGATCAAGAAATCCCAGTTGTTGTTGATTTCCTCATGTTGTCAGATGATTTCCAAAGCAGCCGTTCTCCGTTGTATTTGGTCGTTGATGTGGATGCAGTCTCACCCGAAGGTAAGGTTGCTTGGGATGCCGCACACGCGATGCTCATGGACAGCGAAGACGTAAGTGGGACTCCGAATGGGTTGTGGAATCTGCTGTCCGAAGCCCAAGTCAGAGATTCGACACTTAACGAATTAATGACCTCTCTCAATGCTTCTTCAACCGCATCTTACGACGCGCTCTCAGACTACTTACTCACCAACGCCACTGGGCGTCAATTAACTGGAGCAGTTCTGGCTGCCGATGGTCAACAGACCGTTCTTTCCTTCCAAGCAGAGACGCTTGACTGGCAAGCAACTATCGATTTGTATGAGCGTTTGAGCGCATCTACTCAAATCACGGAAGATTCACTTGACAGCGATGCGACCCTCCGTATAGGAGGTCGTAGCCTCATCGTTGCACAAACAACATCCGATGTGGCTGAGTCAGCAGTACTCTCTACCTCCGTCGTTGCGTTCGTTATTCTCGGGATGCTCGTTGGAATCCACACCACTCGGCAAAAGGATATCAAGCAAGGTCTTGCACGAGGATTTGTCTCTTGGATTCCACTGATGATGGTTGTAGGGTGGGTATACGGAATCATGGGTTACACCGGATATCAAATCAATGCACAAACGGTTACGATTGGAGCACTGTCTCTCGGTTTGGGTGTCGACTATGCCGTTCACTTCTCGATACGCCTCGAAGAGGAAGTCGAACACCATCCAACTCATTCTCAAGAAGTTTGGGTGACCAATGCATCTGCCACGACCGGCCGGGCAATGTTCGCTGCAGCATTGACCACTGCTGGTGGATTTTCGGTGTTAAATCTCTCAGCTCTGCTACCATTGCGTCTCTTTGGCCAGGCGTTCGTCGTTGCCATCACGTTAGCATTACTGTCGAGCATGATTCTTTTGCCAGCATTCTACACTCCATTCTTGAAGCAAGACGCAAAACGCATTGCCTTGGAACATTCTGAGGCGGAATAATGGATTCGCTCACCATTGGGCTGTTCTGGACCTCGTCATTGCTGATTTTCCCGTTTTGGTTTTTGATGTGGTTCATGCCAGGACATCACTTGACGAAGCGTTACGTTGGTGATGTACGATGGTGCATCGTTCCGTTACTTCTTTCATACACTGTTCTGGCACTGCCCAATGCTGCTGAAGTGCTGATGACCTTCGCCACACAGATGCCAACCCCCGAAATCGTAGTTGGCTTGTTTGAAGAAGATGAATTCGTCGTTTTGGCTTGGATGCATTTACTTGCACTCGATCTTTTTGCAGGGCGCTATGTTTGGCTTCGTATGCTCTCTGCAAAGAGGCCAATGTACGTGTCCACACCGATTCTCATCATGTGTATGATGATGGGTCCTCTTGGCTTCTTAATGGGGCTTTTTGCAACATGGAATGTTCTTTATCCAGAACCTCTTGAATCCGAAACTCTTTCTGAATAGTTATGCAGGAAGGGATGGTTCAATACGGTACGCCTTCTCCGAGAATCATGGCAGCAAGGCATTCTTTGGATTGCAGCCACATTCCTTTTGCAATGCCTGAAGAAAAATGCACTTTGTATCAAAACTGGATACATTTGACATTCATGCATTGGGAAGTTGATGCCGTAAAGCTCGAACCTTATTTGCCAGAAGGAGTCGAAGTCGACTTTTTTGAAGGGCGTGCTTATGTTGGAGTCATTCCTTTTACCATGGAAAAGGTACGTCCACGAATGCTTCCTTGGGTTCCCTTTGTTTCCACCTTCGGTGAATTTAACATTCGCACTTATGTCGTTAAGGATGGCATCCCAGGTGTTCTTTTCCTAACTTTAGATGCGCAAAGTCGAATCACTTGTTTCCATGCTCCTCGATCGTATGGCCTGCCGTACAGACATGCGAAAGCAGTAGTCAAGGTTGCCGATGATGGAACCTATTCTTGGAACTCAGTTCGCTCAAATGGCGGTGAATCTTTGGTAGGTACTGCTCGTTCCTTCGGAGAAATTCTTCAGGCGAAACCTGGGTCGCTTGAATATTTCTTATTTGAGCGGTACAGTCTTTACACCTCACATAAAGGTCGAGCGCACAGAGCCTATACACATCACCTGCCATGGGATTTTACAGTTGCTGAGGCTCAAGTCGAAGTAAACTCCCTCTTGGAGTCTTACAATCTCGGTATTGAAGACCCTCTGGCTCCTGAACACATTCACATGAGTTCTGGTGTTGAGGTAAGCACATGGAGCGTCAATCCTCTTGAGGTGGTTCAATGAGTGAGAAAGACACGCTTCTCATGGATGGCGATTGCGGACTTTGTACGCATACTGCTGTTTTTCTCCACCCTCGACTGAAGGACGTTCACTCCATTCGCTTCGTCGCTATTGAAACTCCAGAAGGGAAGGAATTAATCTCGACCTTTCCTCAAAAGTTGAGAGATGCGGATACGGTCTATCTCATACGCAACGGTACCCCTTACATGCGTTCAGCCGCCGGTATACGGTTTCTACTCTACATGAAATGGTATTATTCGATGTGGTTTCCAGTTCTATGGCTTGTTCCATTACCGTTACGTAATGTTGCATACCGAATCATTGCCAAAAACCGCCATCGGGTATTCAAACGCCCAGCAACATGTGTCTTTCCTGGACTAAATATCGACTGAAGACTCATGACCCTGTTTCACTTGGACGAGTTATGTCGCAGACATGGATTATTGATTCAAACTGCTTTATCCACCTTGGTTCAATGGCTCCTGACACCTTCATTCGTGATCTCAAAAAAGTTCTATCGGGACACAAACACTCCCTTTTTGTGACGACAGGAATTCACGGCGAGATTCAGAATGTCAGATTTCAACGATGGTCGAAGAAACCTAAAGTTTTGGACGAATTTATGCCGTTGATGACGACCGTGACCGTTGATGAGAATCAAGTGAAAGGTCTTGCTCAACTTATCGGAGAAAAAGCGTCACCACAAGATGTTGACCTTTCATTGATGGTTTTGGCTTCTAAAATGACTCGAGAGGGCGAGAATGTAATTCTCGTAACTGATGATTTCAAGATGACCACTACGGGTGAAAAAGCAAACTTGGGTTACGAAACCTGCCCACCTTCGACATTCATCCAACGTCTCGCTTCGCTTAGTGGTTCGAAGAATAAAGGCCGTATGAAGAGTCTTTCGCGAAGGGTTCGGGCGGCAGAGATGAGATACGCAATCAGTCGCGTTCACCAATACGATATTCAGGCGAAATTGACATGGATGGTTGATTCTTTGATAGAAGACAGGCCGCAGGTTCAGAGGAGGTCAACACCAGAATCAGGTGAGATGAATCTCAAAATTGCCCTCCAACGGACTCTTGCAGGAGAAGACATCAAAGGAAAGTATACCAAAAGGCTTGGAGCCTTGCCTGAGATTTGTAAGCCAATACTTTCACTCGATACTCACATTTCTCAGTTGACTTCGACCAACACTTCAGAAGATTTACTCGAAGCATATCAAGAGACATTGCTGATGATGAGTGAAGTTCTCGAAGCGATTGGCCTTGATTTGGCTCCTCTCGACGAAACGGCGGCAGAAATAGCTCACAGTGCGTTAAGTGCGTACCTTTACCGCTCAGAAACGGCTCTTGGTCTCATGGCTAAAATGTCTGGTAAAAGAGACACTGCTCGGCTTCATCTTTCTCGTGCACTCCAATCTGCGACATTGATTGATGATTCATTTGCTGAAATGCACGCCGTTTATCAATTGGGGCTTTTAGCAATGGCTTCCGGTAAATGGGAGCGTTCAGCTCGGCTGTTTGAAACTGCAGAAATGCAAGCTCAATCGATTTCAGCATATCGCTTACCGTACTTAGTCTGCTCCGGAATTTCACGCCACTTGAGTGATGATGAAGAAACAGCACAGAAGCATATTTTGTTGGCAAACCACCTGGTGGCCGAGGACAAGCAGAAAGCCTCGGTCGTTTTGATGAAACTTGGTGAAGCCCTGCTGGCAATTGACCAACCCGGTTTAGCACTGGAAGTTCTGGACGAGGCAATGGAATGTACGCTGGAGACTGGTTCTCAAGAGCAGTTGGAAACCCTTGCGGAGCATATTCTCATGGCAAATGCCGCAATGACGCACGATGACATTATTCAACATGAAGGGCTACGGACACTTCTTGATGGTTTGAATCAATTAACTGAACTTGAAGCTGAAGAGTTTGCAAAGAAGATACAGGTGATTGAGAAGCGGGCCGACGAGCATACATTGCCTCTTGAAGAAACTTGGAACGACTGGCAAGCAGCAACGAAACTTATCCCACAAGATGCTACTCTGAAAGTGGTACGCGCTGAAGTCGATGAAAATCAAGATACATTGGTGGTCGTCCATCACAATGAACTTGGCTCAATTGGGATTTGGCTACCTCACGGAGAATGGAATGTATCTTCTGGACACTTGCTATCAATCGGAGACACTCGCGTCAAACTGGCATCACCTACCGAAGAACTTCAAGAGAAACACAGTCTTCGTGGGTTGGTTGCCGTCGAAGATTCATCGAAACTCATGTTCAAAGCACCAAGTGAAGGCCTTATGTTCGAATCTGAAGATTAGAAACCAGTCAAGTCGATCACATATCTGGTTACAACGACGAACAGTATCACAAGGAATACTCGCATCAATTGTTTTTCTGAAAGGTACTTCATACCGTACTTGGCACCACTCCTTGCACCAAGGAAAGTAAGAATCATGAAAATGAGTATGGGAATAACCTCCTCGCTTAGCCTGTTGAACATGTCGGAAGGTAAGGCAAGAAGGTGAGCCAGAATTGCTACTGGGACAACGACCATCATGAAGTGGAGGCTTGTACCAATTGCTTTACGAGGCTCGAGTTGACCGAAAGTTCTCAACACTGGCACATAGATGACACCCGCCCCAATAGCAAGGACACTCGAAAGTATTCCTCCGATTCCTGCACCTATTTGCAACGCGAGGGGTTGAACGACGATTGCGTTAAATTCTTCACCATCTGCCTTGGATTCATCTTTCATCTTACCAATGGTTTTGTAGATGGCCCACGTAATCATCACGATGCTCAAGATTTTGAACACGAAATCCATTTTGTCATCAATGAGGGCTACGATTCCAACGCCAACTACAGCACCTGGTACTGCACCTTTTATGCCGATTTTTAGAGTTGAATCATCGTAATGATCCTGCTTTCGATGAGCAAGGCCGCTGCCCCAGCTCACCACTGCTGTGAGTGAGAGGGAAACGGCAAACAATGCCCCGTTGATTTCCCATCCTAGGCCATAATGCAACAATGGGACGAACAACATCCCTCCGCCCAGTCCGATTGGGGCGAACATGAATGCAACAGCAAATACACCGAAGGAAATGAAAAGTGTCTCAGTAAGCATCATGTTCCCTCCTTCACATAACTGCTCGCAGTCTATGTCTGTCGGTAGGGGTTCTGTATCAATACATTTCTCTCAACGCCGGGCTGAACCAATAGGTTCAATAAGGAAAGTCCAAAGTTGAAAAACATGTCCAGTGCACTCATAATTGGCGGAGCAGTCGTAGGTTTTTTACTCCTCATCACACTTTTTTGGTTCTTTTCAACATGGAATCGCCTCGTAAGTCTAGAGTTGAATGTTGATAATTCTTGGGCTCAGATTTCTGTTTTACTGAAGCAACGGTACGACATGATTCCAAATCTCGTCAACATTGCCAAAGGCATAGCAAAGCAGGAAATTGCTTTCTTCGACAAACTGTTCGAGGCTCGACTTGCTGCAGCAGGTGCTCTTCAGAGCGGAGATATTGAAGGAACAGCACGAGCAGAATCATCATTTGCTGCAATGATTCCACGAATCAATATGGTTGCTGAGCAATATCCTGAATTGAAATCCGACTCCTCTTTCTTGAACATCCAAAACCAATTGGTTGCTCTTGAAAACAGCATAGCCGACCGCCGTGAATTCTACAACTCGAGCGTGACAACCTTCAACAAGGCAATTCAAATGATTCCAAGCGTTTTTGTTGCCAACATCAAGGGTTGCGAGCAACGAAACTTGTTCGAAATCTTTGACCATGAGCGTGAAAACGTCATCATTGAGTTTTGAAACTGAATTGGCCTAGCGTAACTTCATAACGCATCGACCCGAATGCAAATTGGTGAAAGGATGTTTCTTATCATCGGCTCAGGACATCTCGCTGTTCGTTTGAGCCAATGGTGTGCTCTTCGCCGTCGAAGTGTTTTGATTGGTCTAGCATCAAATCTCCCTCTCGATGGTCCACTTGAGGGTTGTGAAATCATTGCCTTGCCTTCGCCAATGCCACTTAATTCCCTTCCGCTCGAAGCACGAAAACCGACTGCAGTTCTTTTGCTAAACCCTGAAGCATTGGCTGACGAAAACCCCCTTGAGGCTATCCAGAACCACTGGCAAGATGTTCCCATTTTAACTACACTTTCTCTCGAAGGTGACGGAGTGGACTTGATCAGTGTCGATGATGTATCTTTTGCAGCAATGCAAGACCGTATTCGTTCATGGGAGCAAAAAGACGGAGCAAGCGTTCTTCATCATTACCTTCATTCTGTTCCTGAAGGGTCGAAAGTTGCTATCTTCTGCCATGATAATCCCGACCCTGACGCATTAGGTGCAGGCCTTGCAATGCATGAACTCGTTCAAAGCATGGGGTTGGAACCAATGCTGCTGCATGGCGGTCTCATTGAGCATCAACAAAACCGTGCCATGGTACGTCTGCTCGATATTCCGGTTCGGCGACTTATTCTTGATTGGGAAGTACAGGACGTGTTACGCGATGCTGCCGTTGTCATTACCGTTGACTTTCACCGTCCCGGTGCAAACAATGTTCTTCCAGAGGATTGTGTCCCACACATTGTCCTTGATCACCACACCTCTGATGAATCGGTTGCAGCGGATATTTCGATGCTCCGGCCCGAGTACTCTGCGACCTCTTCCTTGGTCGCTAGCCTCCTCATGAGTCTCAACTATCCGATGACGGCGCGTGTTGCTACTGCACTTGCTTTCGGTATTCGGACGGATACACTCGGCTTCACACGGCATTTCAATCCGGTCGATATTCGAGCACTCTCATGGTTAAATGCTTATGTCGACTCTGAATTAATTCGTTCTATAGAAGAACCTCCAAGATCTCAGGACACCTTGGAATCGTTTGCTGAAGCACTTTCATCGAGGACATTGGTTGGTTCAACCCTTCTCGCCCCCCTTTCCTCCATGCCAAATCGGGATTCATTGGCGCAAATAGCGGACTTCCTTTTGCCAACAGAGGGCATAGACACTGTGGTGGTTTTTGGCCCTCGCCGAGGTAAAGTAATCCTTTCGGCACGCTCAAAGGACGAAGGCATTCACCTCGGACGCTTGCTCTCGGATACCTGGGGTGGTGGTCTTTCCGGTGGTCACAAAGCCCTTGCAGGAGGGCAGATCCCCTTCGAGGTTCTTCTCAATCAACTGCCTGAAAACCCTGAAGAAGCCGATGTTCAGGCCGTAGATGCTATGTCTTTTCGCCTTCGAGAACTCTTTGCTGGAGGTGCTGATGAATGACGGAAACGCCTTACATTGATATCAGTCCGACTTTACGAATTCTTGGTACTGCTCACGTTTCTACAGCGAGTGTTGAAGCCGTTCGAGAACAGATCTCAACGTATCAACCAGAACGTGTCGCCGTCGAACTGTGTGACTCTCGTTATCAAGCCTTAACCAGTGATCGCCGGTTGGACAAAGAAGGCTTGTTGAAAGTCGTCAAGGAAGGTAAAGCACCATTGGTTCTGTTGCAATCTCTTCTCGCAGCTGAACAACGAAAAATGGGCTTAGATGAAGGCCAACAACCCGGTGCTGAACTCCTTGCAGCAGTACAAGAGGCTGAGGCAGCCGAACTTGAGGTCGCACTCATCGACCGTGATATTCAAACGACACTTCGTCGGGCATGGAAGAAAATGCGATTCCGTGAGAAAGTTCGTATTCTTTGGTCGTTACTTGGTGAAGATGAGGACGAAGACGCACCCGAAGTCAGCGAACTTCTCGAGAATCAAGACCTTCTCACTTCCTTGATGGAGGAATTAAGGACATTTTCGCCCGGAGCAGGACTTGTGCTCATCGATGAGAGAGACTCCTATCTTGCTGGAAAACTCGCTTTATTGCACGATGGCAAGAAGAAAACACTTGCTGTTGTCGGGGCGGGTCACCTGAAGGGGATAGAGAAACACCTTGCCCAACAATCCATGCCGGATCAAGCCTCATTGGATGATCTGAATCAACTTCCCGTACGAGGGCGCATCTCTAAGAGCATACCATGGCTTATTCCGCTCTTTGTCATGACGCTGATTGGCTATTCATTGGCCACCGGTTCAAAAGACAGTTTAATCGAAATGTTCACTGTTTGGACCGCAGCAAATGCAGTATTTGCCGCATTGGGGTGCGCACTGGCTCGAGGCCATCCGTTGGCAATTTTAACAGCCGCAGCAGCATCTCCAATCACCTCGCTGAATCCTACTTTGGCGGCAGGTTGGTTCGCTGGTTATGTGCAACTCAAAATCAAAGAGCCAACTGCTGAAGATTTACAGCAATTCCTCAAGTTGGAAAGTCTCGGATCATTCTGGTCCAACAAGGCAGGGCGCGTTCTCATGGTGACTTCACTTTCCAATCTTGGAAGTATGGCCGGTGCTTGGTTTGCAGCAACTGGGTTGGTTGGCAGTTTGATTTAGTCGACTGCACTGAGTACTCTGAACAAATCAATGTGTTCTTGAACATCGTGAACACGCACGATATCGATTCCCTCGTAGTACGCCATTGCTGCAACAGCAAGAGTTCCACTCAACCGATTTTCAGGGTCCTTGTGCCCTGTGAGTTCTCCTATCATCGATTTGCGAGAAACACCCCAGAGAACAGAGAAACCTTCATTCCCACGGAATAAATCGTGCCGTTGCAAAAGGTCGATGTTGTGTTCAAGCACTTTCCCAAATCCAATTCCGGGGTCGAGTGCGATCAATTCAGCAGGCAGTCCAGCCGCAATTAATCCACGAGCAGTTTCAAGTAATTGTGTACTTACTTCGATAGCGCAATCGTTGTATGTGGGTTTTTCTTGCATGGATTTTGGTTCACCTTGCATGTGCATGATACAGACTCCGCATTGTTTTTCGAGAACCAGTGCCACCATTTCTGGGTCTCTTAATCCAGACACATCGTTGATGATGTCTGCTCCAGCATCAATGGCGGCTCGAGCAACTTGTGGGCGGCGAGTGTCAATTGAGATGAGTCCACTTTCATTCTGTAAGCGCAAGGCAGTTATGACGGGCAGTACACGTTGTATTTCCTCTTCCACTGAGACAAAATCAGCCCCTGGGCGAGTTGATTCTCCACCAATGTCAATCCATGTAGCTCCTTGTTGCCACATTGCGATGGCGGTTTCAATCGCTTGTTCAACAGTCGTTCTGCGACTTTGTGCATGGAACGAATCGGGTGTGACGTTGACGATTCCCATGACATGGCATGGTTGCTCCTCACTACGGTGGAGGCCCATCGAAAGACGGTCTCGGCTCTTTCGATTAGGTGGTAAGGAGATGCCCATGAACTCCCCGAGTTCGGCAGATTTGATAAGATGTGAGTGTCAAGGACACCTATGACCGAAGACATTCCTGCCGATTCCCCGGATGTTTTGGGGTCTCCGTCGATGCAAAATCAAGGTCATGTGGCCAGTGAACATCGGCATGAACTGGCAGACCGACTGATTCGTCGCCTCGATGTCAAAGACAACAATGCTATCTTCGAAATGATCTCTGCCAAAGCCTATTTTGGGGGGATTTTGATTGCTATACTTGTTTTATTTTACTGGATATTCATCTCTTCAGCGGACGACAACGTCGATACGGGCGTTTCAATTCTTCGTTCCCTTAGTTTCCCAGATGTTGCTGTTGCCGTTTTGGTGTTGGGGCTCCTCTCTTCTTTGTTTAGATATTACAGTCGTGAGTTAGGGCATTTATTCCCGTCTCTCGTATCAGGTGCCATGATTATTGTGTGTGGCTTTTACGCTGTTGAACCACTCGTGTATGGATTTGTCACCAATGAACTGGAAGCACAGACGGCTCTTTGGCGCAGCGCTCGACTCGGAGTGCTTTGGGGTGGCGTGACATATTGTGCTCACTATCTTGTTGATGCGTTCCTTCTTTACTGGCTGAAACAATTTTGTGCGAACCATGACATCGATATTTATTCTGGAGAGGAGTCGAATGTTCACGAACTCCAAGCCTCAGATTGAGTTTTAGACTGCACCTTTCTTGTAGGATTGTTCAGTCGAAGCATCATGACAGGAGAGCGTGTCGATGTTCTGCGCCTTGGCTACAGGCTTGGCAGAGACCCTCGGATTACCACGCACCTCGCCCTTGTCGGCCGTGCACTTGGTGCAGACCGTTTTCTTTTGGCCGGCGATGAGGACCCCAAAATGTTTGAAAATTTGGATTCGGTTGCCAGTCGCTTTGGCGGTGGTATGGACTCAGAACACATCCAATCGCCGATGGGTTGGCTTCGACGCTTTGTCGAAGAAGATGCAGGTGATGGCAGCCCAGGCGTCGCGGTACACCTCACAATGTACGGGGAACCCTTCCGTGAGGCGATTCCACGCATTCGTCGTGACAGGCCGATGGTCATAGTGGTCGGAGGTGCTAAAGTTCCTGGTGATGTTTACAAGCATTGCCAATACAATGTGGCAGTTGGTAACCAACCTCATTCGGAAGTTGCAGCACTCGCACTGTTCCTCGACGCTTGGTACGGTGAAGCTGGAAGTAACCGTTCCTTCGATGATGCGCGTCTAATTATTCAACCGACGGCGAACGGAAAGAGAGTTCGAGATTTAGACCGGGAAGAAGAAGAGTAAGCATTCACCTACTTGACCTTAGTATCGTTCTTTCACCCCTATTTCTACTTGACACTTGGGCGACTCAATTCATCGTTCTTCGATGCCAATTATTATGGGGGTTCGTTTTCGACAAAAACTGATGTCGGGAGGTGCTACACAAAACGGCAGTTTCTGTCCTGGTCAGAATCAGCGTGGCGTGACCGATGCTCCTTCCTTTGCCGACGCTGCAGATGGACTTTCTTTTGGCATCGATTTACCCCCCTCTGCAGAGGGTCCTGGTCTCTTGCTCACTGCTGACGGAGGTCGCTACCAAGGCACACTCTTCGGTGCTCAGGGGTATGGTGAGGGGGAACTCGTTTTCACTACCGGGATGATGGGATATCAGGAATCACTCACCGATCCATCTTTTGCTGGGCAAGTCCTCACGTTCACTTACCCCTTGATTGGTAACTACGGCATACATGCTGGGGCTTCTGAGTCGTCTGGTGTTTGGCCTCGTGGCGTTGTTGTCCGCCATGCCATGCATCAACCAGACCACCGGCATTCCATTGCACCTGTCGAGGATTTACTTCGCCTCCACAATGTTCCCGGGATTCAGGGGATTGATACTCGATCTATTACTCGTCGCGTGCGTGAACTTGGAACAGTATTGTGTGTCTTTGGTCCAGAAGAAGATGAAGACCTTCTCCGCTCTCGGTTGAAAGAAATGACATCGCCGGACTTGGAAGACCTCGTCGAACAAGTCTCGATATCTTCTCCTGTTGTCCTCAACCCTGGGGCGCTGGATGTGCTGGATCAACCCCTTCCTAGGCTTGGTGCTCTCGACTGTGGGATTAAATTCAACATCTTGCGTAATCTATGCAGGCATTTTGAGGTTGTTTGGTGTCCTCCGGAAACTTCATTCGATATTCTTACGAACGAATATCAGATTGATGCGCTTTTTTGCTCAAATGGACCTGGTGACCCTGCTCATACGGGAAAGGCAACCATGGCTCGTAACACCCTCGCTCAAGCAGTTCAAGCGAGATTACCAGTCATGGGAATCTGCTTAGGACATCAGTTGATGGGCTTGGCATCAGGTCTTCAGACCTACAAAATGCGCTACGGTCATCGCGGTGCAAACCAGCCTGTTGTGGATTTGAAAACGGGCCGAGTTTCCATCACCAGTCAAAACCACGGTTTTGCAGTGGCCGACCCCGATGCTGGAATGCTCGCCGCCCATCCGAGTGGAGCATGCTCGCCACCTGGTGAGAATCTTCATGGTGCAGAGGTTACGGTGAGATTTGTCAATGCCAACGACAGGACCGTCGAAGGTTTAGATTTGGTTGGGCATCCCTCGTTTACGGTTCAGTTTCACCCAGAGGCTTGTCCAGGTCCTCATGATGCTGCCCCTCTGTTTGAACAATTTCGAGATATTGTAGATCGAGCACTCGGAGGTGAATACTGATGCCTCGTCGTGATGATTTGAAAACCATTCTCGTGCTTGGTAGTGGGCCGATTAAGATTGGTCAAGCTGCCGAGTTTGATTTTTCTGGAAGCCAAGCAGTACGGGCGTTACGAGAAGATGGATACGAGGTAATCTTGGTGAATTCCAATCCTGCAACCATTCAAAACGACCCAGAAATGGCAGACAAAGTGTACATTGAACCACTCCTTCCAGACACAGTGCGTCGAATATTGGAGATTGAAAAACCGTGTGCCCTCCTCGCTGGTATGGGTGGGCAAACCGCTCTGAACATTGCCAGTGAACTGGCCCACGACGGTTCTCTGGACCGACTGGGTGTCGAACTCATTGGCTCGGACCTGGACGCTATTGACAAAGCGGAAGACCGTGAATTGTTCAACCAAGTGTGTGAATCGATTGGGCTGCCGATTTCCGAAGCCATTGCATGCAATACCATGGACGAAGTCATTTCAGCTGCAGAATCAATCGGTGCTTGGCCTGTATTGATTCGTCCGGCATTCACACTTGGCGGATTGGGTGGTGGCACGGCTTGGGACATTGGTCAACTCGTCGAAATTGCTACTCTTGGATTGAGAAACTCTCGTATCAATCAAGTATTGATTGAAGAATCAATTCTAGGTTGGCAAGAGTTAGAGTACGAAGTTATGCGTGATGGTGCAGATAACGCAACGATCGTGTGTACGATGGAGAACATTGACCCAATGGGTGTTCACACCGGTGAATCTACAGTCGTTGCACCTTTGCAATCGTTTTCAGACGCTGACCATCAAATTCTTCGTGACCAAGCCCTTTCACTTATTCGAGCGTTGAACATCAAAGGAGGTTGTAACGTCCAGTTCGCTTTCAACCAGTTCACCGGTGAAATTCGAGTGATTGAAGTCAATCCTCGCGTCTCACGCTCTTCCGCACTTGCCAGTAAAGCAACTGGATATCCAATAGCGAGGATGGCTGCAAAGATTGCAGTAGGTTATACGCTTGATGAACTACCGAATCCGATTACTGGTGAAGGGACTACTGCAGCGTTTGAACCAACTTTAGATTATTGTGTCGTCAAGATCCCTCGCTGGCCGTTTGACAAGTTTAGAACAGCAGATCGAGTTTTAGGGACTTCGATGAAGTCAACCGGCGAAGTCATGGCAATTGGACGGAACTTCGAAGAAGCCTTCCTAAAGGCTTGGGCATCTCTTGAGCAAGGCTGTGCACATCCTCGACCGTTGACACGTGCTGACGAATCGGAAGGTGAAGGAATGGCAGACAGGGCACTCACTGCACTCCCCGATTCCACACTGGTCGAATGGTGCAGAGTTGCTACAGACCGACGAATGGGTGCTTTGATTGAGGCCTTCCGAAGAGGTTGGAGTGTAGAAAAAGTACACGAAATCACCCGGATAACTCGCTGGTTCTTGTACCGTTTTGAGAACATCGCCAAGATGGAAAAAGAAATTACTCAGACCTCTGCACTTCCAACGGAGTTAACGCGCGAACAATTACGCCACTGGAAGAGCCACGGGTTCTCAGACAACCACATTGCTGACGCATTGGCAGGTTTCCCGCCAACAGGTCCTCGCTCAATTCCGGTTGGTCGTAACGAGGAGGCAGTAATGAGTCGTAGACACGCATTAAGCCTTCATCCTCGCTATAGAATGGTTGACTCATGCGCTGCAGAATTTGCTGCAAAGACTCCATATTACTATTCAACGTATGAATTAGATAACGCATCAGGGATTGACCTTCTACCGGACATGGAGGCACGAACCAAAGAACGCCTCGTTACAGTAGGTAGCGGTCCAATTCGTATTGGTCAGGGAATTGAATTCGATTATGGATGCGTTCACGCTGTCAAAGCAATTCGGGAGGCAGGTAAGGATGCGATTATAATCAATAACAATCCTGAAACTGTATCAACTGATTTTGATACTTCTGACCGTTTGTATTTCGATCCATTGACACTTGAATATGTCTCAGAGATACTGTTGCGTGAGAGAGCTCACGGTATTTTGTTGCAATTTGGTGGTCAGACTGCGATTAACTTGGCTTTGCCGTTGAACGAGAGATTACCGCTTCTCAAACCAATGGGGCTCGATCTTTCCATTATGGGCACTTCTTGCGATGCTGTCGATGAAGCGAGCGACCGCGAGCGTTTTGAGGCCTTTGCCAAGCGTTCTGGGTTACGAATGCCGAACGGCACCACAGGGACTACAGCAGAAGATATTCGAAACGCAGCCATGGACATTGGTTTCCCAGTGTTGATTCGTCCATCGTATGTTCTTGGTGGACGTGGAATGGAGATTCTTTCGAACGAACAGCAATTAAATGCCTACCTTGAAGAAGCCTATTTGACACCTGACAAGCCATTGTTGGTCGATGATTATCTCGGTCATGCGACCGAAATTGATGTTGATGCAGCCTGCGATGGTACGGATGTCTTGGTAGGTGCAATCATGGAACATCTTGAGGAAGCAGGGATTCATTCCGGTGATTCGACATGTTTCATCCCTGCACAGAATATTTCAGAATCGATGTTAGCGAAGATTGCTGAGCAAACGAAAATAATCGGTCTTGGTCTTAAAATCAAGGGATGTTACAACATACAGTTTGCGCTGCAAGGTGATGATTTGTACGTACTTGAGGTCAATCCTCGCTCATCCCGTACGGTTCCTTTTGTAGCGAAGGCGACTGGGCTTCCAATGGCCAGAATTGCAGCCAATATCACTATTGGAATCCCGCTTTCAGAGCAAGAAATACCTCGACGAACTACAGGTCAAATATGCGTCAAAGCCCCAGTATTCCCATTCATCAAACTGCGAGGTCTCGACCCAGCACCTGGCCCTGAAATGAAATCCACTGGCGAAGTCTACGGTTCCGATGTTTCGGCTGACAAAGCCTACCTCAAAGCTCGTCTTGCCACTGAAGTTCCTGTTGCGACAAGCGGTGGAGTTTACCTCACTGTTCGTAACGAAGACAAGCAAGGTTTGATTCCAATTGCCCAAGAATTGGTTGACCTTGGATTCAATCTGTTTGCTACACCAGGAACATGTGATACCCTCAGGCAAGCAGGAGTTCCCGTTAGTGTCGCCTATAGAATCGCTGATAAGAACCATCCTGATGCTCTTGACCTCATGCATAAAGGCGAAGTCTCCTTCATTGTGAATGTTCCAACGGTTTCTGGTGGTGCAGTTCGGGATGGGAACATGATGCGTCGACTGGCCGTAGAATTGAACATTCCATTTGTCACAACTCTACGTGGAGCAAAGATGGAAGTTGCTGCCAGCAGGGCACGGCTTAGCGGACCTTTGGAGCCTCGCCGATTGACAGTTCACTACTGATCAGCAGGCGTCGTATGCCTCAATGATGTACTTGGTAAGAGGGCTAGTCCATGCGAGTTCGCTGATGCCTTCTTCACCTTCAACATCGTAAATGCGTACCACGTCACGAACACGGACATTACCTTGGGCAGAACGTGCTAAAATTGTAGCAGGTTTGACCGCTTTTCCAGTTCCGTGTGGGTCGTATACAGTGTCCAAGGCATCGGCAAGGAACCATTCTGCTTTTCCACCAGGTTCACCTTCGTATGTCTTTTTGATTTTCTTTGGACCGAACATGCCACTTGACTTCTTTTTCTGTGTTCCAGCAGCCGCTTTTGATGCGGCAGCCTTGGTTGAATCCTTCTTTTGTTTTGGCTTTGGAGTTGACTTTGGTTTTGCAGTGGAACTGCTTGCAGCACCGCGGCCTTTGAACTCCTCTTCCAGTTCTGCTCGAATCTCTTTTTCAAGTTCGCTTCGAATGCTCTTTTCCAGTTTGCTGCGTACTTTGTCTTCGAGTGCAGCAGGGTCACCCTTGGCAAGCTTTGCCAAAGCGTCATCACGCTCATCTTGCATGGCTTGCATGACATTGATGTAGTGTGCAGCAACTTGGATGAGGGAAGTTTCCATCGATGCTTCCAGTTGCATTGAGACTACTTCGCTGGATGAATCTCTCCACTTGCGCCATTGGAGCATTGTGTTTGCGTGTATATCTGAACCGCACTTGGGACAGAAGCTTCTCTTTGGTGGCTTAAGGACAGGAATTGCACGCATTGCATCAGGGTCGATACCTTCGTGTTCACCGCTGGCCACATCGTGAATGTGCGTTGATGCTTCCATTCCGTTATCCATTGCTTCTCGGAACATACCTTCTTTCAGGTTCAATTTACCTGCTTGAATGAGTTCCCAACCGTTTGTGCCTCGAACAACCGCTCGAACTGCAGCGTTTGCAGCGGGTGATTGTCCCCATTCGTAGTTGGTGAAAGCAGAACTGGACGAAGGTTGGAGCGTCTCGCTCTCAAAAGCACCGGCAAGGTCGAATTCTTCGCCTTCTGCTGGTGCAGCGATGCCGAGTACGATAGGGTTTGCACCGTCTTCGATTTTAGCAATCATGTCGAATTTTTCTGCCATAGAAAGGTCATCACGTATGCGAATGACCTCTTTTAACTGGTTCAAATCGTGGCCTGTAGCCGTGATTGGTCCTTGGACTGTGAGGTCATGCCCACATGAGAGGCAGAATTTGGCTGCAGCCTCAACACCTGCTTCACAAGTTGGACAGTAGACTCCCGCCATGAACATCAATGGTTACCGACTACTTTTCAAGTGTGACGGTCGGAATTGGGTAAAACAGGCTGAATAACCCTCTTGTCAACAAATCCATCATTCGGTAATACTCGTCAAGCATGCGCGAAGCAGACCAAGAATTTCCTGTTTTTCCATTTCGGCTAAAATCGGTGCTAATCGGGGTCCTTTCTCTGTACCCATAAGAGCGGCATACGCCACTTTGAATGCACTGCGAGGAGATAAATCGAGGTCACGTGCTGCTTGAGGGATACTTGCGCCGATGGATTGGGAATCCCAGTCACATGCTTCCATAGCAGCAGTCATGTTGGCTAAGATTTTCTTTTCATCATCATCAAACATTTTGAGCATTTCCAGATTTGGTTGCTCGAGAATAGTAATTCTCATTTCTGCAGGGAAATGCCGTGAATGAATCCAGTGGCGCATTCTGCTTAATCGGTCTTGCAATTCTGGAGTTACTGCGCCAATTGCGCCTGATGATTGGAGACTCGACCAAACATCTTCGTCGTTCTTTTTGGTTTGAGCCAGAAGAGCAAGGTGTCGGAATGTCACTGCCGTCGCTTGAGCTTTACTGCCTGCCACGGTGCTCGCCATTCGTAATGCTCCAGCGGCATCCTCAATCTGAACACGCTGTCGTCGACTGAGTTCATCATTTGCAAGTTCTTTGTCGAAGTCCCTAGCAGCAAGCCGTTCATATTCATCTGCCAATGTGACCAGACCCATGCCTGTGTCGAATTCAATGGCCTTGTTCGGCTTTGATTTTGCGATCAGTAAACGGAGGATTTCGGGGGGGACTAACTCAAGTGCTTCAATAGGGCCAATGGTGTTTCCAGCAGAAGATGACATGGCTCCTTGGCCTTTGAGGCTAATCCATTCATACACCAAGGGTTGAGGAGGTTCATGGCCGAGTAATTGGGCGATTTCTCTACCCGTCGAATAAGAGCCGCCTGCTGCACCGTGATCCTTTCCAAATGCTTCACATGTAACTCCAATCCATCCCCATTTTGCCGGCCAGTCAATCCTCCAAGGGAGTTTTCCTTCGCCTTTTGAAATGTCTGATGAGCCAGTTTCACCGTATTCGTCTTTCCAATGAACCAACGGATAATCATATCCTGTGACTTTTACTTTGTCCAGTCCTTTCTTTGAGTTCAGTGGACTCCATGGGAACCAGTTGTCGGGCAATTCTCGGCTTGAAATACGTTCGATGCATTCTCGAATGTCCTCTGCTCGGTCGCATGCAATCTTGGAAAGTTCAGCGAAGCGACCGCTTCTATAGGATTCAAGGTTGTCGATGAGGCGCGGTTTGACTCCAATCTCATTGAGCGCTTTCAAAAATGGTTCTAGAAAGTGATTTGCATATGTCCAACCTTCTTTTTCGAAGCGTTCCCAATCAGGGTTTCCATCTTCGTCCGGGGCGGGAATCGCTCCAAGTTGATTTCCAACAAATTGTTCGTATTCGGATCCAAGGAAATCATAGACTTTGCGAAGCGGGTCTGCGCTGTCGATAATGAATACGAACTCTACATCGAGGCCTGCATCTTGTGCTGCTCTTGCAATCATATCACCGGTGAGGATTTCTCGCAGGTGCCCGATGTGGAACTCTCCACTCGGTGTTATTCCAGTTGATACAATGTGCTTCTTTCCTTTATGGGAAAGAGACTGCGCCGTCACGTCGGTCCAGTGCATTTACTCACCTCAAACAGGGACTGCTCGTATGATTCCACGGAGAGGGACTCCTTTGATTTCATTGCGAGTGGACTTGTTCACCAAGACAATTACGAGTCCGACTTCTCCTCCTGCGGCACGGATTGAGTCAATTGTACGACTCATTGTAGTTCCCGTCGAAAGCACATCGTCAATGATAACGACCTTCTTTCCAGCAACTTGGCCGTATTTGTTGGAGAGGACGCCGTGTCCATCATCGCCGTCGACGTTACGGTAAATTGTGTACTCGGAGCCTAAGCATCGAGCAACTTCGTGAGCAAAACTGATTCCATTGATGGAAATTCCAACGATCGTATCGATGTCATCGAGGCCAAGTTCTTCATCCGCTACATCTGCCATGATGGTTCCTATAGCTGCAATGCGTTCGGGTCGAACTCCGATACTACGCCACCCAATCCTGACATCTGTTGGCCTGTCTTTGGATTCACCGCCAGCAAGTAGCCATGAAATTGTGTCTTGAGAGAGAGAGAGTTCGTCTGCAATTTGTTGGGAATTCAATCCTTCTTTTCTCAATCCAAACGCTTGGGCACGTAATTCTTCAATACTCGATACCATTGTTCTCAAACGAAGGGTAAGGTCACTAACTCATCAACCCTTTGTCTCTCATGTATGTCGAAGAACCGGATGAGCCTCTCCAAAGGCTTCAAGAAAGAGCGATACAGGGCAACACCATGAGCGACTTTGATTACGAGTCCCTGCTCGACCGGGCAAGGGAAAACATTCCTCAGGAAATCTCCTCACGTTCGAGGTGGCGATTGCCAGAACCTCAAATCATGATTGAGGGTCAAAACACTATTTTTCGTAACTTCAATGAAGTCGTATCAATGATGGACAGAGACGATAACCACGTCTATCAGTATATCTTGAACGAACTCGGGACTTCAGGTTCTAGAGACGGCCCTCGTGCTCGATTCAAAGGTCGTATTCCTCCAAAGAGAATCAAGAAGACAATTGTGAATTATGTCAATTCCTTCATCAAGTGCAGTCAATGCTCTGCACCTGATACCCACTTCATCAAGCAAGACCGTACCACTCTGCTCAAGTGCCAAGCATGTGGTGCAACTCGACCGGTCAAACTTTGATTCACTCGTTCAATTCCAATCGGAGATGTTCGGCAACTTTACCAGTTTTGAGATGTGTAAGCACATCCTCAATTGAAGATTCATCCGGGAGTGAATACCAAACGCCTTCTGGATAAACGACACATGTCGTTCCAAACTCACAGAAGTCGAGACATCCGGATTTTTGAACTCGAACATTTTTGATTCCAGCCTTTTTTGCTGAGGTCTTCAATAGACGCATCAAATTAAGACTGCCTCTGTGAGTGCAGGACGGCCTAGATGCTCCTTCAGCGCGTTCATGGCCACAAACGAATACATGCCGCTCATATCCCGGCTCGGTTCTACCCTTCGGATCTTTTGACACATCGCTCACTCCGAGTGAAGGGCAGATATTTTCTCTGCGAGTTGATAGTCGAGTTCAGTGATTTTCTCTTCATCATGCGTGAACAATTCGATGACAACATAGCCCCATCCAAAATGGATGTCCGGATGGTGGTTTTCCTCTTCCGAAAGTTGTGAGACGGCATCTACAAATTGCTTTGCAGAAGCAAAGTCTGGGAATGCATACTCTGCCATCAGTCGGTCTTCGATTTGTTCCCAGCCTTTGGGGGCGTCCATGACTTCAGCCCCAAAGATGAGCATCATCGCTTCCCTGGCTTTCTTTCTCCACCTTTTCATGGAGTTTTGAACGCCGCTTCATGTCAGCTCGTTCAAACGCAAGAAGCGCTTTGTCGTCAATGTATGCTGGGCGTGTGTGAGCAACCAGGACAATTTGAGCAATGATGTCACGTGCCAAGAATACTGTTCTTCCATCATCGGTAAGCAGTTCAATGTTGGATTTGCCAGAGGCGAGAAGGCGACCTCTCATCCATGACTCATCATCGGATTGAATTGAGCGAGAGTCGAGGAGAATCTCGACCAAATCGTCTCGACGAAGACCGTGCCGTCGTTCGAGGAGATCGCCGTTATGGACATCGACAAACTTCGAAAGGTCCGGTGACCCCATGTCCTTCCAAAGGGGAGTTGCCCAGTCGGGTAGCGTGATTTTCTGCTTTTTCTTAGCGGCCATGTACCGTTCACGAGCCGAGGCTACTTGAACCTCGCTCCTTGACTTCAATGAAACCGTTTCTAGGCACATGTTGGACGGATGTCTTCTTGAAGGGTGGGCGACCGGCTTAGAACGGGGAGAAGGGTATGAAAGTCTCATGGCGCAAACTCCCAACTGTTCTTCTTGAAGAGGAAATTCTAGACAAAGCCTTCTCACGGGCTAAGAAGGCCGCTGACCGAGTCGACGATTCTGACCGTGTTTTTCGTGTTCGCAAGCAGATGAACAGAATGGTGCAAACGGCTGCAGATATCATTGCGACCACTTTCCAAGACATGGTCAACACTTGGCCTTCTCTCGATCAATCTCCACAATTTGATGTATCGATGATTGATGCATGTGTTGGTTGTGATGATTATCGTCATCATCTCTCCATGCTTCAATGGGGCGGCAAACAGGTCGCTAACATCGCCGGCCAGAACAGTAAGAAAATTGTTCGAACAGGTCGCACTGAATTGATGCATGATGCTCGCCGAGAAGCTTACGGGAGAATCTCATCCATCATGCGCCGTGTTGGTCCTTCTTTGACATGGTTGAGTGAGGCCCGTGAGGTGCTCAAGCGTTTACCCACCATTGACCAACTTCTCCCTTGTATCGTAGTTTGTGGTGCACCGAATGTCGGGAAATCAGCCTTTATCTCCGCATTGAGTTCAGGTAACATGGAAGTCAACCATTATCCATTCACGACCAAACAGATTCACGTTGGTCACTTTACTCATCGCCGATTACAATTCCAACTTGTCGATACGCCAGGTCTTCTTGACCGACCATTGGACAAGAGAAATGCCATCGAATTGCAAGCGATTGCAGCGTTGGAAAACATCGGTTCTTTGGTGCTTTTCCTTATGGATGAAAGCGAGGCGTGCGGAACCTCCATCGAAGAACAAATGCACCTTTTGGAAGATGTTCAACAACTTCTACCAGGTACTGATTTGATGGTTGTAACTTCAAAGGCGGATCTCCTTAATCCGCTACCTTTGATGTGGGATGACGTGAATGCGGCTGAACAAGAATGGCGCGATGAAGGCTCTGAAGGTGAACCTGATTTGCCGTTGTTGTACGACCCGCAAGGAAGAGTAACAATGTCGGCAACAGAATTTGTTGGCATGGACTCAATGCGACTTGAGATTGTTCGCCGAGTACGAGTTGCTCGTCCAAACAATCCAATGGAGTTGCCAGAAGGTTGGTATCGAAGAGACCAATAATCTTCACATTTGTTCGACTGGGACGATTCCAAGGCCCTGCATGCTTGTTCGCATCAGGTTTCGGGCAAGTTCTGAAAGTTGAAAGTTGAACACATTGAGTTCACCGTCTTGCAGAATCATGCAATCTCGATAGAAGGCATTGAACGATGTTGCGAGTTGCAATAACTGGTTCGCAAAGAGATGAGGTCTGCGATCATTTACGGCTTTACTGAGCACATCTTGATGAACACACATGGTTCTTAGAAGTTCAACCATGCCTTTGGGCATGGATGAGGGCAATTCCGTGCTTGAATCGACTGCTGCGTCAAGGTCAATCCCTTCCGCAGCGCACTTTCTTGCTATAGAGCAGGCTCTTGCATGACTGTACATGATGAATGGTGCTGAGCCACCTTCGAATGCTAAAGCCTCTTCCCAACGGAACGTGAATCCCTTATCTGGACTTACCTTGATGATGTTAAAACGAACAGCGGATGTTCCCGCCGCTTCGGCAATTTCAGCCACCATTTCGGGGGAGTAATCTGGGTGAATCTCTCCGACGACGGCTGCAGCTTGTGCTTGGGCTTCTTCGAGCAAATCATCCATGTAGACAACGTTTCCTTTACGGGTTGACATCTTTCCTTCTGGAAGTTTGATGAATGAATAAAACAGTACGTCAGGTATTTTTTCTCCAAGTTCAGTAAGTGTCATTCCGACTTGTTTCGCCTGTAATTTATGATCTTCTCCTAGGACATTGATTAATCGGTCACATTGATTCCATTTCCAGATGTGATACGCTATGTCACGTGTGGCATAGAGTGAAGATCCATCTCCTCTTCGGAAAAAGAACTCGGTTTTTCCTTTGAGACCTCGTGCGCCAAGGTCAAGGAATTCTGCTCCATTGTCTGCAGTTCCATGAATCTCAAAAGTTTTGAATTTCTCCATAAGTTTCGAAACATCACCGTTTGTGACAAACATTGACTCTTTAGTGAACGTGTTGAAATCTATTCCGAGTCTTTTCAAAGTCTCGAGCATTCCATCGAGAACGGGTTGGTATGCGTCTTGAAATGCTTGAAGCACTTCTTCATCGCCGTGCTCACTGGCGTGGACCATGCGTCCTATTTCCGCCTCGATGTCTTCCTTATCAGAGCGCTCTTGTCGAATTGCTTGGGCTGCTTGATACCAGCGGACACGTTCATGGTCGGCCTTACCCAGCCATTTTTCATTGATTGGCTCTCGGCCAACGAGTGTTTGTTCAACTTCCACTTTGCTCAAGTGTTTCAATGCCCAGGCCAGTACTCCCACTTGTTTGCCCATGTCATCAACATAGTATTCAGCACGTACATTGTTGCCAAAGAGGCGGTGTAATCGAACCAATGTGTCGCCTAAAATCGCATTTCGAGCACGGCCGACATGGAAAGGGCCGTTCGGATTTGCTGAGGTGTGCTCAATCAAAATATGCGTATTGTTCGCAGGTTTCTTGCCGAATGCATCTCCAACCCGTATTGCGTCATCCATCACCTGTTGAGCCAACCATGTAGGATTTGCTTTAATGTTCAAGTAGCCCGCCACTGCATTGACTTCGCCTATTGCAAAGTGTGCTTCTAAGGATTCGGCGATTTGCTGGGCGATTTCGATCGGTGATTTACCTAATTCTTTGGCGAATGGAAAGCAAGGAAGCGATAAGTCGCCTTGGTCGTGTTCTCGTGAGCGCACAAGCATGCTTCGCCAATGTGCATTGGTGACGCCAATCGACTTTAGGACTTCATCCAACAATGGTTCGAGGATTTCTCTGAGCATCTGCATGGTTCAACCTCACATCATTGGGTATCGGCAAATTCCAGCCAAGCCACCAAATCCGTAAAGGAGTTGAGAGCCTTCTTCGGTGTCTACTGATATATAGACGACTTCTGTATTGCTCTTTGAAGCCATTACCGTGAGTTCGTCAATCAGCGAGACATTTTTCAATTCCTTGGCGTTATCACCGGATGCTTTGCATGAAGGGCAATCCGGAATTGGCTCATTGCGTGAAAGGCTAACATCCCACTCATGGCTGCATGAGCCACATTGGAGTGTGAGTGATGACTTTCTCAGTGCTTCTGAGATGAGAAGTCTACCAACTGCGCCTTGGTCCAGTGCTTGCCGGACCATTTTTTCTCCATACGTGGCTTTTGGTGCGGATTTGACCAGTTCACCCAAAAATACATTCATGACTTGACGTTCTGCATCAAGTTCGATTTCACCCATCATTGCACCGGCGTTTTCAACCAATTCACGTACTCCGCTGTCGTTGGAGTAGCCCACATCAAAGGTTGTCTTGGCAATCTTCTTTGCAATTTCGTGATGGAAATAATCGTTTTTGACGACGAAATCTTTGGTTGCACCAGGTCCGCCTACGATGATGGCTTGAATGTCTTCAAGATTTGGAAGCCAATAGGAAGATGCGTGTTCTGTAGCACGTTTGAAGAAATTGTGAGCCGCTTCTTCGATGAGCCGTTCGAAACGTTGGGCAGACTGGCCACCTTGGCGGTGCTTACCCATGATGTTGGATACGAGGTGTTCTTGAACGTGGATACGCTTTCCCGATGCTATTCCAAAGGCAGCCTCTGAGCGATCAATCACGAATAATCCATAGGACTTCTTATCGACAAGCATGTCTTCAAGTTGTGTCAACTCAAACACAGAATCGCATCGGTAGCGGAAAGAAATCAAAGGTTGAGGTGGTTCTTCGACGACGATATTGACCATTCTGTTTTTGTTGTTGCCGATGATAATCGAGCCGACGAACAGTGCGATTCCGTTTTCACCGGCATTCTTGTATTTCGAGAGCGTTGAAAGAGCTGATTCGATTGCACCTTGCACATTCTTTCGTGTGCCCTTTGATTTGATGTTGGCTGCTTGTCCGTGTTCGTTTTGCAGCAAAGAACGTGCGTCAGAGACTTGTCGGTCTGGTGGGATGATAATGGTTACCAGTTCAGTACCAAAGCCTTTCATTTCTCGTAGGTCTTCGAGGGCAATCTTTAGCCGAAGTCTACGAGTTGCGAGCAATGCATCGTCAGACATAGGGTGGCCTCAAACTTACGGCATCGTTGAGGGGTCTTCAACTCTCTTATGCAATAGAGTCATTTCCACAGAAGTGTTTGGCTATTTTATGAGTCCTGTATGCCCTTGCAGGGGGATAGTCTCAAAGTATGTGGGCATGAGGGGTGTTTGATGACCCGTCGCCAAGTTGTTGCCCTCGGAGGAAGTCTTCTGCGACCGGAAGAATCGGAACAACGAACAGCATGGTTCGGCCAACTCCGCCAATTAGCAGTTCACATCGAGGGAAACGGACGGCATCTCGGTATCGTCGTTGGAGGGGGACTGCCAGCACGAGAAGGTATTAATTTGGCAAAAACCATGCTCAGTGATTCGCACAGACTCGATGAAGTTGGAATTGCAGCGACTCGACTGAACGCAACCATCATTCAACAGGTACTCCTTGACATCGGTTGTGATGTTGCTCCAGTAATTCCAACGACGACTCAGCAAGCTGCAGAACTCTTGGACCAACATCACTTGGTCATCATGGGCGGTACTACTCCCGGCCATACGACCGATGCAGTAGCAGTGGCATTTGCTCGGGACGCAGGTGCCGGACACTGCATCATCGCCACGAATGTTTCACATGTGTTCGACAAAGACCCACGGGAACACGATGATGCTGAATCATTCAGTATGATGTCGTTTGACCAACTCGCCGAAATCACCGGTATTGGAGAGCCTTTGTCTCCTGGTGCATCCGCAGTCATTGACCCAGTAGCAGTTGGGTGGGCGAAAGACGCTGCTATTACGCTCGCAGTTCTTGATGGGAGAGATACATTGCGCCTTGAGCAGGCGTTGGATGGCCAATCCTTTGAGGGCACATTGATTCAATGAGGTGAACATATGGTAGATGCATCGAAAGTCAAAGAAAACATTGCAAAAATGACCAACAAGGCTCGGGGTTCACTCGCAACTGGGAAAGTACAACCGCACAAGCATTGTCGTGTTTGTTTTACACCAATCAAAATGTCTGCAGAACCACGGGTTTGTAAAGATCAAGAATGCATTGACAAGAACAACCGTGATGAGCGAAATCAGAAACAAATGCGTATCTGGATGTTTGTGTTCTTGGGCTTGTTTGCTTTCAGTTTCGTAGGTCCAATTGTCCTACGTTCGTTGTGATTCCTTGTCTTTGGACGTGTTCTCGAATTCATCCATCATGGCTTGAGGTTGTTGCTCTCCAAGCGAATCGACCCGCGAAACGGCTTTCATTTGGTCACCGATTTTGAACAACTCACTGAAAGCTTCTTCGATATCTTTGGTTTGCTTGAGGAATCGTATTGGCGGCCAACCGCAGTCTATAACGCCGGGCTCTACCGTGCTTTCTTCGACCCAAGCAGCGCATGCATCACCATGGCACAGCGCAGAGAAATTTTCTAAATCCATCCAAAATGTACGTCGTCCGCAAACAGGGCAGTCTTTGCATTCCATCGTCGAAAGAACCGTAATTCCGTTTTCGCCAATGACGTCAACATCCCATACGACGACTGAAGATGATACGAGCAGCATTTGGTCGCTTTTTTTCAGGAAACTCCGCAACACTTGCCATGCCGTCTCCTCTGTTGAGAAGCATCCCAGAGCAATTGAGCCTCCACCTTCTTCGACAGCAGACGGTACAAACACGCGTTGAACTTCATCCGCCATGAATTACCGTGGCTGTTGTTGTGTTTCAAGGCTCGGTCAGTTTCGACTCCATTCCAATTCAACTACAGCTAAACCGCCGGGATGCGGTAACGGCGCTTCAGGTTTCTCTATCCGAACATGGATTGAGGCGACATTGGATTTTTCTTTGAGTATCTCAGTGACTCGCTGTGCCATGGTTTCTAACAGCAGTATTGGTTTTTGAGCCTTCAACATCACTTCATCTATAGCAATTTGAATATCTGCATAATTGAGCGTGTTTTCTAGGTTCTCCTCGATTGGCTGCTCAAGGAGTGTTGTCCATACACTAAACACAAACGGCTGTTCGTTTTCATGTTCATGGGTAAAATAACCGTGCTTCGCCATGACAGTGTAGGATTCCAAGGCAACTCGAAAGGTCATCGTATCACCTATTCATCACGTTCATGAACCCAAATCAAGTGGTATCCAAATTGGGTTTTGACAGGTTCAGACACGCTTGCAACTGGGATCGTCCAAACTGCTTCTTCAAACTCGCGAACCATTTGTCCTTTACGAAACCAGCCAAGGTCACCGCCTTTCTGACTCGATGGGCAAGTACTCTTCTTTCGAGCGAGTTTTTGAAAATCTTTCAATTTGCTTACCTTCTCCTTGATTTGTACTGCCTCTGATTTCGAGGTGACCAAAATGTGAGATGCCCATGCACTCGGAGCGACCATGCGACAAGCCACTGGCTTCAGTTATTGAAAGTCTCGCTATCAAGCATCTAGGTCGTAGGCAAGCAATCTGATGTATGTTCCATACACCGTAGATGAAACCGAAAGCGATTCTTCGTTAAATCGGTCCATAGTATCGAGGTATGTGTGGTACTCCCAACTGCCACTGCCGTAGCATACCGCAGCTCGTCCGTTCTTCGAACCTAAATCGTAGACAAATGGACAGTGGTCCGAGTTGCATGGCATTTGGTCAGGTTCACCTTGCGCTCCGTCGAGTAAACTGAATTGGATGTCGTATTTGTCAGCAATTTCACTTCTTTCTTGTTTGTAGAGGTCGGTAATTCGTACGATATGTCCGTAGTCATCCTTGTTGTTGGTGAACAACTGAAGCGAATTGCCCCTGTTTGCAAAGTCAGCATCAACATGATTCATATCGAGATTGATGTAGAGTCTTAGGTTGTCACGGAGACTACTTTGCATCTGAGCGACATACGCTCGACTGCCCCATAGTCCCTCTTCTTCTCCACCCCATGTGCAGAAACGAATTGTTCGTTCAGGTGTGCCAGTCTCATTGATTATTTCTGCAATCTGTCTCGCCATCTCGAGAACACTTGCTGTCCCCGAGGTGTCGTCTACTGCCCCTTGACCGTGATAGACAGTATCGTGGTGGGCGCCTGCGATTACGACTTCCGAAGTCCTACCTTCAATGGTGCCACAGGGGACATAAATCGAACGTTCTTGGTCGTTGGTGACATCTATGATTAACTCTATAGATGCAGGTTCTGTTGAGTTAAGGACCAGTGTTTCAAATATATCTCCAGCATCCTTGGACATGGAGATAAACGGGATTTCCGTAGGTAGGCTTCCACCGTTTGCTTCGACCAGTGCATCGTAGTTCGTTCCCTTGAAAATTGGAACGCAGTCGTTGCCTTCTATTTTCCCGCAATTGTAATTCTTGTTTACACTGATGAGTCCTGCTAGGTCGTTGATTGCAGCGTTACTGTACAATTCTGTGTTTCCAACCTTGGAGCTGTCTCCACGAACATATCCGATAGTTCCAGTCGCTGTTTGCCATAAAGCCTCGTCAGTGCCGTTGCCCAAGTCTGTGACTGATATTTCTTCATTGAACATGTATTCTGACTGACCAGAGAATCCTTGAATAACATAGTCGGAACGGTGCTGGAAAGAGGTCACTTGAGAGCCGATTGCACCAAATCCTTCACACGGAGTAGTTTGGCCCAAGACTCCTCGAACACAGAGCCTAAAACTGGGTTCAGAGTTCACATGATGCATTGGGACTTGGAACTCATTGTTTTGAGGTGTATACCCCATGTCCTGTAACTTATCGAGAATATACTGAGAAGTATTTGTTTCCTCAATGGTTCCACTCATTCGTCCTTCCCAATCTGGGTGCCCTAAATTGACGAGGTCCTGAGCATAATTACGAGCCTGGTCTTGATCGAAATCAATTAACTCATAATCGTACTGACGTTCAAACCCAAGCCATGTTGGCTTGAACACGAGAATTGTAGCCGTTACCATGAGAACGGCCATCGCAATTGCAATGACTGCACCCACATTGAGTGGGCCGTAGACTTGAACACCCATTCTTTGCTTGAAGGTTAAGCTTCCAGCCTGGCGATCATCGTCCTCAAGACTCAAGGTATTTTCAGAAGTTAGAACTTGGCTATTGGGCTGTTTTTGTATTGGTGAAGAGTCGCTCAACCGAGCGATGAGTTCTGCCTTGCGCCCGCTGACGGCCAGTCCTTTGCTGCGCAGCATTTCTTTGAGTTCTGCCACGGAATGTTGGGACAACTTGGTCTCGTCCATGAAACTCTCAACCGGTTATGGTTCAAGAATGCCGTGGTTGGAAGTTCAGTCGATTTCTTCGCCCGTCCAACGTGTGCCGAGTTTGTGCTCGATGCCGATGTGGTCAAGAATTCGAGCGACAACAAAATCTACCATGTCGTCGATGGTCTTTGGATGGTTGTAAAACCCTGGAGATGCAGGAATCACAATTGCACCCCATTGCGAGAGTTTGTGCATGTTTTCCAGATGAACGGTTGCATACGGTGCTTCTCGAGGTACGATGATGAGTTTTCTGCGTTCTTTCAAGGCGACTATTGCCGAACGAGTGATGAGATTATCACCGATTCCAGCACCAAGTTTGCCAAGTGTTGTTCCAGAGCAGGGGCAAAGCACAACTGCGTCAATGTTTGCTGAGCCAGAAGCAGATTTTGCGCCGATGTTTTTGTCGTTCTCCAGCAATGCTCCAGTTTCTTCAGCGAGTATTTCTTTGGTCGTGTTGCATTCATGCTTGAGCGTTATTTCTCCGGCGTTGGTAACGACCAGACGGACAGGAATATCCTTCGATGTCAAAACCTCGACCAAGCGCTTACCATAGACTGCACCGGACGCACCTGATATTCCTACGACGACTTCGCCCATGAACTCAGGTGAAGGTTCTGCCTTTTATGCACTTGTTTTACGAAAAATCTCTCGGGAAATATTACCCTCTATAGAAGAGGAACTACAAGAGTGGCTCACGGTTAATGGAGTTCTGCATAGTCGCATACAGTGCTTCGAGGAGTTCCTCTCGTTGAACATGAATCCCTTCTCCTGCTAGAGATGTTGTGGTATTTTGGTCTAAACCGCATCCTGCAAGCATTTCTACTCGCCCTTTTGGAGTGTCATAGTTGATTGTGAAACCGTGACGAGAAGTCCATCGTAAGAAGGACAGCCCAATGCTTGAAATCTTCTTTCCATTGACCCATACGCCCTGCATCCTCTCGTCTAAGTGCCCCTCGATGCCACATTCGTTCAATGCGTTGATAATCCATTTTTCGAGCAAAGAAATAATCGCAGCTACCGATACTTCCCCCTCAAGGTCCCATTTGAAAATTGGGTAAGCCACAATTTGGCCTTTGCCATGCCATGTGAGTCCGCCTCCTCTGTCCACTGGGTGCGAGGCATAACCTTCGGGAGGGGTGATGCCATCGTTACGAGCTCGAGGTCCTACTGTGACGATTTCAGGATGTTCAAGAAGAAGCAAAGTGTCAATGATTTCATCACCGATGCGTTGCTTTTGCAAGTCCTTCATTAATTCGAGCGCGTCAACATATGGAACGCTGCCCAACAAGCGGACATCGACACCTCGTTCTCCGCTCATGTTTGCCCCAACCGGAACTGTAGCATCAATTCATGCCTCACTAAAACTTGCCAGTCGAACCAAATCCGCCAACACCGCGTTCTGTTTGGCCAAGTTGTTCGATGCTTGTTTCTTGAACAGTGACCAGGGGAACAGGTGCAAAAAGCAGTTGAGCAACTCTTTCGCCTTTCGCCACGATGAATTCCTTTCCTTCTCCAATCCATGTTGCTAAGACCATGAGTTCACCGCGATAATCCGAATCGATGGTTCCAATGCCATTGGGCATAATCATCCCCTTCTTGCCGAGAGAAGAACGACAACGAATCTGCCCTTCCCAGCCCTCGGGAATAGCAACGGCGAGCCCAGTACGTATCATCGCACTTTTGTGCCTGGTCACTCGCGTTTCTTCAAGAGCATACAAATCCCAACCTGCAGCTTGCGGTGAGCCTTGCGTTGGAAGTCTTGCCTCATCGTCGAGACGGGCGAATTGTACGTTAAGTTGGACTCTTTCCATGTTTCAACCAAATGAAGACGGCTTTTGACAATTGTCGTTGGAATCTTTGTTGAGCGTAAAGGGGTATCGTTTATTTTGACTTTAACCGCAGTCGGTCTAGGTGTATGCAGAGGTTGCTTGAGGACGGCATATGCTCGCAGTATTCTCACGATTCATTCTAAGCGATTGTGATCTATTTGCTCAATTTTGACTTTAATGCAAATCTGATTTTCTGATTCAACTGAACCACTGTTTCATGATTTTTTACTGAATCGTGGGATAAGTGCAGGTGTCTCATCCCTGTATTTTTGGTATTCTGGATCATTGGCCCATTTTTCTAAAGCGCGTCGATCGAGTAAGGGGATTCCACTCACTTTGGTTAACAGGACATAAATGAAGAGAGGCGAAATCCAAGCAACCCTCTCTAGACCTGTAAAGCAAGATATACCAAAAAAGCCAATTCCAGTCCAAAGAAGGATTTCACCGAAGTAGTTCGGATGCCTCGAGTAAGACCATAAACCACTGTCAATCCATTTTCCTTGATTCTTCGAATCTGAATTGAACACTGTTTTTTGGCGATCCGCTATTGTTTCAATGCCAAATCCGAGTACCCATAATGAGAACCCTAAACCGTCCCATATGCCTAATGGAGGTGCTGAATCGGATTGACTGTTGATGACAATGACGACGATCATCGTTAGGAACACCCATAGACCTTGGATAGTCCATGGTACAAGATATCGGATCGGTGATGTTTTGAGTTGATCGAATCGTCCATCTTTTCCAGTCCGGTGAATACGTCGATAGAGAAAAATTGACAGGCGCAAAGACCAGATTACAACAAGTAAACTGACTATTAATTCCCTCATGCTTGGAGGTTCAGATTGTGATCCTGCCCAAAGGCTGAAACTTACAACAACAAGATACGTTAAACCACCTACCAGATCATAGAAGCGTTCGGTTTTCCCGATAGATGCTGGAATCCATGCTATCCATTGTATGCCAATGCAAATCACAGCGCAATAGAATACAGCTGAATATTCTTTCAAAACAACTGAATTCTTACCAACTGCACAAACCATCAATGCGGCAATGAAAAACACGATAGTTACGACGATAGTTGTTAATCGCAAATCTTGACGAGTAGAGTTCATTGCTATCGTCAATTCTAGTATCATCCTCTTGTTAATTATTCTGCTAACATCTCTTAGCGAGCAAAGGGTTCTCGCCTTTGAGAGGCTAGCGTTTGCCAAGTATTCGACATGTAAAAGCATCATAGATGCAGTATTACTCACTTTCTTTCATGGAGAATTGTCCTTTTTGAGTGAATAACACTCCTGAATGAAGGACTGCTGAACCAAGGCAACCGGCGAGTATAAACATAATCGCCCCTGAAATACCTGGGCTGGCGATTGCAACGCGTAATATGACCGTTGAGAGGATGAATCCAGTGTTGCGGGCCAAATGAGAGAACTCGGTGATGTGCTGATAAGAGACCAGCAAAATTAGAATGTCGGCCATAATCAACACAGTGAAAAAGTCGAGGAAGAAAATGGTGCGGTTCGTGGTTCCGTCTCCCTCAAATACATTGTACGTCCATGTTGAAAGAGAGTAAATGGCCGTTAGGATGTACAATGCAAGCAGTAAGATTGCGAGCTGCTTTTTTTGTGAAATGAACCTCTCTAATTCTTCACTATCGTTGGCAATTGAACTCTTTTCACGCTTGGCCCTGCTGAAGAACAAAGCAGTGCAAAAGAGAATCAAAAAGGCCATGCATTCCACTGCCAAGATTGTGATGCTTTCATCGACAGTGGAACTGACTGAAGCGTCAATATCGGACAGCCTCTTGAGAATATCTCTGACAACCAGCAACGTAATGATTTCAAATTGCTTTCCGATAGAATCGGTGAACGAGTCTGGAATACTACGTATCAGTTCATAGACTTCGTAAGCCAAGAAAATGGAGAAAGGAGTGTACAAAGCGTCGAGGTAGGAATCAAACAATTTGCTGGTTTGTGAACTGAAATCAATCAGTGAAAGCTGGTAAAACAAGCACAATAACAAGTGAATCAAGAAACCAACAATTGCTGTTCGAACGCAAAGTGTCCGGAGTACTTCGTTCGCCCGATGACCAAGAATACGGTCAAACAGTGCAGCACCTCGCATGAGCCTAAATTAAATGATTCATTGAAATAGGTGCGTTCTTGCCCGTAGCATCTTAATTCGCAATTTTATGAAATGAAAATTGCCACGGCAAACTCATGAGATGTTGATTTTGTTTCATCAAGAAGTCCAATTCTAAACTTCAATTCTCTCAACTGTAAAGCCCACAAATGCCCTGTTGAGCACCAATTGCTCATGTATTGGTAAGTCAAGGGGCTTGCATTGGGCACTGTTCTGGCTATCATTTCGCATCTCACTTCGTTTCTATAGCTGCAAACTAGGTAGGTGCCGAATTCTCGTTTACGAAGTGTTATCTGCCAATCATATGTAAAAATACATATATCAACTTGAATGTGCACAACCATGGAAGTTGGTACAGTAAGTCCAGATGGACACTATCAATGGGACGGAACGAAGTGGATTCCAGTTCAACTCACCAAAGTCAGCGACGATGGGTTTTGGATGTGGAATGGCAGCGATTGGATGCCAAATCCAAATCCACCGTTTGAAAAAGAAACAAGCACCGAAAAAATGGTCATGCATTCATCTCAGACCGATACCATTGAATCACCTTCATTTCCCACTCAACACATTGTTCAACCGATGTACTATTCTCAGCCAAAGAGAGAGAGTAGAACCGCAATTTGGGTTCTTCTTTGCCTGGTAATACCAGTATTCTTAATTGCTCTAACTGTTGTTCTTTCGGGTGTTCTTTATGTTTGGGCTTCTAGTTTAGCCGAAGGTAATGATCAGGCCGAACTATCTGGGACATGGTATAATTCTGTAGACACTATGACGCTCTACAATAACGGAACGGTTTCTGAATCGTCTGGACTCATCACGGAATGGACCTCTGATGGGTACAATTTAACAACAACCTTTTCGATTGATGGCGAAGAAGTCGATTTAGTTTGGAGGTATGAACTCAAGGTTGATTCCGATGGTGACCAGATCTTGTTTATGGCTTACTATGATTCCGAAAATGGAGTTCAAACCAGTGAAGTTGCGGATGAATCTTGTGTAGCCTACATCGATTCAGTGCGTGGTTCAGAAAAGACTTATTTTGAAAATAAATGGGTTTTGGTCCCGGATTGGTGTGATGAACCATCTGAGTGACTCTAGAAAAAACATGCGTTTACTCATAGTATGGATGCGCCCCAATGGAGGCGCAACACATTTCATTTACATTCAAGATCGGCTTTGAGATTGGATGTTACAACGTTCTGTCGGCAAAAAGTCCAAACCGAGTTTCGTTTAGGTCTGTTCGTGACGGATTCAGTAAGCATATGCCCTAACTGCCGTTGTGAAATACATTTTCCAATCAATGATGCGAATGTTTTCGAATGCCCTGAATGCGTAGCTGAACTCACGTGGGATGGGCAAAACATCATTGGAATGGTGACTGACCGGCAGTTCAACTTGATGACCGAGGAACAAAGAATCAACCGCAGGTTCTCCACTGCACCGTATTACGATTCTCACCTTTTGCCACATGCAGTCGATTTTGCGAATTCAATATTAGATGGAGGCAATAAAAAGGAGCAAATATTTGGGGTTCTTTCACGTCAAATGAATACCCAAAACACACTACTGGAGTCGGAAAAGCAACTTCGCTTCAACAGGGGTGTTAGTGTGGTCGTTTTCGTCGCCATTTCGATTGTTTCAGTACTAATCTTGATGGATGGTTCTCTATTTGGACTCTGTTGCTTCACACCCGGCTTATGGATTTTGAAAGTAGCCTTCACACCTCCTGAAGATTCCTATGAAGGGCTCTTACAACTCGCTAGCGAAGTTGGAGGTTCTTTTGAAGCTGGTACGGTAAAGGGTTTCTCCCGAGAACCAACATTCTTTACTCAATTTAGATGGAAGCACACCAATGTTGAATTTTCGATCATCAAAGAGATATTGGATACGGATTTCATTTTAGCGAAAGAGGGGTACAGCAGCGGGGGGGAACACAGTGATTCGAGAAAGTGGTTTGATTTGTACTTGGTCTCCAAGGATTTCGAAACTTCATTGGAAACGATAACAACCTCTGTTCACAAGTTCAGCGAAGAGAGCATACTTGATGATTTGAACATCTTAGCATCATATCAAAATCAACTGTTGATGCACACAGGGCGTAGAATTCCTCTTCGCGTCCAATACTCATTTAAATCCGATTTGACCCTCAAACAGAAAAAGCAAGGTAAGAATTTACTCGTTGAATCCGAAGAAATCAAGGCTCTCATGAAGTTGTTAGGTCGAGGTGAATGAAAGCACTTCATTGCCATGTTTTATCTGAATATACCTAAGCAGATTTGAAGAGCCACACGGTTTAGCCACATCCATGGGCGAAAAATTGACAGTACATTCTCGTTCTCCTTTTGAAATTCATCACATACTCACCGGCTTGGAAAAAACTTCGGAGACCACGGTAGATGCGGAATTATTTCTTCCCAAAGGAGAAGGTCCGTTTGGTTGCATAATTGCCCTTCATGGAAGCATGGGCTGGGGCTCTCATCACCAGGACCACATCGACGGTTGGCTCGCAGAAGGACTTGCAGTTTGCAAGGTTCATTCGTTTACTTCTCGTTCTATTGATTCTACGGTAGATGATCAACTCACTGTGACGCATGCGATGATGCTCGTTGACGCTTTTCGCACACGCTCGATACTCGAACAAGATTCTCGAATTGGAAAGATTGGAATTACGGGTTGGAGTCTTGGAGGTACCGTGGCTTTGTATTCGTCTTGGTTGCCAATTTGTGATGTTTTGGGTGAGCCCTTTGATGCCCATTTACCCTTTTATCCAGCGGCTCATCTGCGCCCAGAGATACAAAAGTGGTCTGATTCACCGATTTTGATTCTTCATGGCGAAGCAGATGACTGGACTCCCCTTCACTTCGTAGAGAGTCTCATGCCCCAGCTTCCGAATGCGAACTTGCACACGTATTCTGATGCGCACCATTCTTTCGACAGTGAGATGGAATACGAACTGCTTCCAAAGGCTGTTCACTTGAACAAGCGAACAGCTCGCATTGATAAGAACGGTCACATGTCTGGAAATCTTTTCCTCGGTATACGTTGGCCCTTAAATGAGCGCTGGCATCGTCGATGGGTCATACGGATACTGCGCAACAGGGGGGCTCACGTTGAGGGAAACCCTGCAGCGCGTGCAGATTCATTGGAGCGTGCTCGAGATTTCTTCGTCGAGCAACTTTCCACTTAGAGTGAGGTTGTTTCAGAACTTTTTTTCAGTTTCCACAGCCGCAGCCAGTGGTTTGGCAAGATGCGTCAGTGGTCTCAGCGACCGGCTTTTCGACGGTCTCTTTCTTTGGACGTCGGCGGATAATGGATGGCATTCGAACTTTACGCTGGTTTTGAGCAGTACGGCGGTTCATGTTATTGCCTTGCGCCACTCTAATAATAACCTTGTCCAAGTTGGTAATATCGCAATGGAATCTGTTCTTTCTAATAGATTTGTCATGAAGAGCAAACCTTTGTTTCTGTACTAGGGGATGTTTCACCCAAGTCGGCTGTACATGCTGTCAAAGAGTTTTCAAGTAACCGGCTTGCGGCTCTCAACATGGTTGACCTTCTAGGCTACGGCGAGAAGGACTCAACGCCTCAAAGTCTCTTCACTTTGGCTTTGATTGCAGGATTGACTCTGTTCTTTTTTTTCCAGTGGGAAATGAACGACTTGTTGATTGAATCTTTCCCGTCCTTCCATTCCTCGACCTTACCACTTGTTTTGGTTTTCATTTGGAGGCTACTTTGTCTCTTAGTGGGCGCAAGTGCCCTCGTCTACATGTATCGGATGGAGACGGGTACAATGATTGTTATCGACCACGAGTCGCGAGAAGAACGGTTGACGCACCCTGTGAAATCAGAGAAGTTCGTTACATTCAGCAGTTGGACACTTCTCTCGAACTTTGCATACTTTCTATTTGCATCCATCGCTACATACTTGATTCTCGGCGAGCACGATGTGCCACAATGGGTTGAGACATTGCAAGTGGCTTTGTTTTCAACAGCCATTGGTGCTGCTTTCCTCACATCGACCATTGTACGCTTGGTGATTTTACCGGGAGAGGTTCAGCAACGACGCAATCACGATCATCAATTTCTGTTTCACAACCAAATCATGCACAACTTTGCTGCGATTTTCCTTGCTGTTGAAATCCTTCTCGCGCAACCTCAACTCCAACCGGAGTTTGCTCTTTTCGGACTGTTGCTTGGCGTAGTTTATGCGGCATTTGCATATCCATTTGCTGCCTTTTGGAAAGGTTACTATGTCTACGGCTTCATCGACCCGAGATTGAAGTATGCCCCTCTCCTACAGTCTGGATTAGCAGGTGCAATTTCTGTGTTCTATCTCGGTTTGTGGATAAGTAGTGAATTGGTTTCATACAACTTCATACTCGGATTCCTTGTTCTTTTCTTGTGGGTCTATCGAATTGTGCAATTCAAATCAGCACTCCCAAGGGAGTCTGAACTTTGAGTTTTCATTCTTCAACGCCTCATACGATGTAAAAGTACACTGGGACTATGGAAAATACTGCAATGTAGATGAGTGCTTTGAGTGGCCGAACCCACCACCGATTTTCTTCGGCATCCATAAAATCTCCAACGGCATCGGCGACATGACCCAGCGGCAGCAGTGATTCAACGGCCATGTGCTGTTTTTGATACCGGATTAAATGAAACTTGTTCCGTTTTTATTCGATTCTTTCATTTTTGCATACTTACTCACAAGCGAATCGTACAGTTCATTGCTCGTATCGTCTGCGGTTCGAATCTTCCAAAGTATCTCTTCACTTGTGAGGATAATCATGCCAAAACTTGTCCCATTTCGATGGCATCATGACGTAATCGTAGTCAAATCCACTGCCAGTACCGTGTGAATCGAAGCAAAATATGTTGTGTGACGCAACCTTTTGTCCTTCCATTTTGCTAAGGGCGAAATACGTCCAACACAATGTGCCAGAATGGTTCCAAATTTGGTTTGGTTCACCAAACTCGTCTCGAACTTCCTCTTGAGTTGAGCCATAGAACTCGTATATTTCTTGTGGGGTGTACGTCTTACTTCTTCTTCTGTGAACGGTAGAAATGAGATGCGGGTCGTAAGGTACGGTTGGATTGAGCATGTTGGCAATGGAGGGTATATTTTTCCACCCGTTTCCGTGGAAGAACACACTCCATTCTCCGTTTTCTTTCTGACAACATGCGATGACATCCTGGTGTGAAAATCCACTGGTCGCAATTCGCACGGGTTCTTCTGGGCGATTGAATGAGCTGCATGTGACTTCAAGCCAGTAAATACCCTCACTCGAGATGACTTCATTCAGTCTCCAACGACCGTCGTCATCCGGAAACAAGCCTTTGCACATTTTTTCAAAATGTGGTTTGAAATCGACCATGCCCAATCTGCCATCGTGTTGTGACACAGGCAGCGGTGCAGTTGTCGAACTATCAATACATCGTCTTTGATGCACTCGCCGTTCAAATCCTTACTCTGCTGAAACAAGGTTTAGACGTGAATATTATCACTCAACATAATATACCACTTGTTGAAGCACAACCCGTGGCACAAGGTACAGTAAAGTGGTTTAACCAAACAAAAGGATACGGATTCATTGAACGAGAGGGCGGAGACGACCTCTTCGTTCACATTTCCGAAGTAGAAGGAGAAATCCAAGACGGTGACACCGTCAACTTCGAAGTCGGTGAAGGTCCAAAAGGACCGAACGCCGTGAGTGTCAGCAAAGTTGAATGAGCATAACAAGTATTGAGGGCTTCAAGTCCTCAGCACTGTTTATGTCCGAACAACTGTTGATCGTTCTCACAACTCTCCCTTCTGAATGGGAGGAGTTCCGCGTGGGGTCTTTTGCACAACTTCTTCTTGAATCTGGCGCAGCCTGTGTTGAATATTCACCTGTACGATCTGTTTACAGGTGGGAAGGTAAAGTTACGTCTTCGAAAGAGTGGAAACTTGAGATTAAGTCTTCGTTATCCTCTAAGACGCGACTTTTGGACGCCTTGAACTCCCATCACCCCTATGATGTACCGCAAATCGTTTACTTTTCTGCAGAAACATCAGAACTCTATGCGGCTTGGGCCGCCCAAGATCTTCCTGAAAATGCTGGAGCATGAGTCTGGAAATTTGGTCCGGTGTTTGGAGCGGAGTTGGAGTGGAAACGCACCTTCGTCCAGTGTAGTTTCTACATTCAAAAACCGGCCTTTATAGTCTATGGCTCAAACCTTCGATTAACAGACAACTGAGCCACTTTTTAGCATTGGTGAAACGCTCGCGAAAACGGCATCCGGCATCGCGATTTGGGGGAGAACATTATACACTTCCTCGGAGGGCAAATAAATTCCAGCGCGTGAAAGAAACGAGGGGGATGAGTCATGGTCATAGAACACGGTAATAAATCGAGCCAGAATGATGGATTTGAATTGGATCTTTCACAAGAACATATTGAGCCAATGCTCCAAGAGAACTTGGATCGTTTCGTGTTGTTCCCAATTCAACATTCAGATATATGGGAGATGTACAAAATGGAACAAGCTTCATTTTGGACAGCTGAGGAAATCGACCTCGCTGAAGACTTGAAGGACTGGAAGGAACTGAATGAGAATGAGAAGCATTTCTTGAAGCATATTCTCGCATTCTTCGCAGCAAGTGACGGTATCGTTAACGAGAATCTTGTGATGAACTTCTCCAACGAAGTCTGCTGGCCAGAAGCCCGAGCATTCTATGGTTTCCAAATCATGATGGAGAACATTCACGCAGAGACTTATTCTCTTCTTATTGATACTTACATTACTGACGAGAACGAAAAGGACCACTTGTTCAAGGCACTGGAAACCGTACCTTCGGTAAAGAAGAAGGGCGAATGGGCAATGCGATGGCTCTCCCGTAAGCGAGGTTCGTTTGCCGAGCGACTTGTTGCCTTTGCAGCCATCGAAGGAATTTTCTTTTCTGGTTCGTTCTGTGCAATCTTTTGGCTCAAGAAGCGTGGGCTCATGCCAGGATTGACCTTCTCGAATGAACTTATTTCCCGCGATGAAGGTTTGCACTGTGACTTCGCTTGCCTGTTGCACAACAAATTGCTGAAGGGTGCTGGTGAAAACGTCATTCGTAGCATCATCGCTGAAGCGGTGGAAATTGAAATCGAGTTCGTCACCAACGCTCTCCCTGTATCTCTTATCGGGATGAACTCGGATCTGATGAAGCAATACATCCAATTCGTTGCTGACCGATTGCTCGTGGCTCTCGGCGCAACGAAACTCTACAATGTTGGAAACCCATTCCCTTGGATGGAAATGATTTCAATGCAAGGAAAGACCAATTTCTTCGAAAAGCGAGTCGCCGAATACCAGAAGGCTGGTGTCATGGACAATTCATCACTTGGAAGCGTCCAACAGCGCTTCTCTGTAGACGAAGACTTTTGAACCGTATTCAATTATAGGAACTTACTGCGAATTCACTGAGAACACATGGAGGACGAAAAATGACAATGCAAGTTGTAAACAGAAAAGGAGAACGAGAAGATGTGCGGTTTGACGCCATACATGATAAATTGAAGACACTCACGTACGGTCTTGATCCAAACTGGATTGACCCAGGTCATGTTACGAAGTTGACAATTGAAGGATTGTATGATGGAGTCACCACCCGTGAACTCGATCAACTCGCTGCTGAGACTGCTGCCTCCCTTGCGTCCCAGCATCCAGACTACAGCCGCCTCGCAGCTCGAATTTGTGTCGACGACCTCCATCGCTCGACGAAATCAACTTTTACTGATGTCATTACAGACTTGCGAGAATACATTGACCCCGAATCTGGTAAGCATGCACCTCTCATCTCAGAGGAAGTGTTTGCCATCATTATGGAGAATGCAGAAGTTCTCAACAACCATATTGATTACAAGCGTGATCACAACTACGACTACTTCGGTTTCAAGACCTTGGAGCGCTCTTACCTTTTGCGATTGAATGGAGAAATTGCAGAGCGTCCTCAGCACATGCTCTTGAGAGTCGCAGTTGGAATCCATCATCACAACATCGGCAAGGCATTGGAAACCTATGACTTGATGAGTCAAGGATACTTTACACACGCAACTCCAACTCTCTTCAACTCAGGAACACCAACTCCACAGATGTCTTCGTGTTTCTTACTGACCATGCAAGATGATTCCCTCGATGGAATCTATGACACACTCAAACAGTGTGCATTGATTTCAAAATCTGCAGGTGGTATTGGATTGTCGATTCATCACATCCGTTCAAAAGGTTCGTACATCAAAGGAACCAATGGACAGAGCAATGGAATTGTTCCTATGCTTCGTGTGTTCAACGACACTGCGCGTTATGTTGACCAAGGCGGCGGCAAGCGTAAGGGTTCAATCGCAATTTATCTCGAACCTTGGCACCCCGATATCCTTGCCTTCCTCGACTTGAGGAAGAACCACGGCAAGGAAGAACTCCGTGCACGCGATCTCTTCTACGCCCTTTGGACACCTGACTTGTTCATGGAACGTGTTGAGCAAAATGCTGACTGGTCCTTCTTCTGTCCGAATGAATGCCCAGGTCTTCAAGACTCCTACGGAGAAGATTTCAGAGAACTCTTTGAATCCTATGAAGCTCAAGGATTGGCTCGTGAAACTCTTCCTGCACGTGTTGTTTGGGACAAACTCGTTGAATCTCAAATCGAAACCGGTACACCCTACATGTTGTATAAAGACGCAGCAAACAAGAAATCGAATCAAAAGAACTTGGGGACAATCCGTTCTTCGAACCTTTGCACAGAGATTATGGAATACACTGCTAAAGATGAAGTCGCTGTTTGTAATCTTGCATCGATTGCACTCAACAAGTACGTTGATCTTGAAAATCAAACTTTCAACCATCAACTCCTTTACGATGTCACCTACCATGCTACTGGAAACTTGAATCGAGTTATTGATGTCAACTTTTACCCTGTTGAAGAGGCTCGCAACTCCAATATGCGCCACCGACCAATCGGTCTTGGTGTTCAAGGTCTTGCAGATACGTTCGCACTTCTCAAGTTGCCCTTCGAAAGTGCCGAGGCTCGACAACTCAACAAAGAAATTTTTGAAACGATTTACTTTGCAGCCTGTACCGCTTCTAAGGATGCAGCAATTGCCGAAGGACCGTATTCGACTTTCGCTGGCTCACCTGCCAGCCGAGGCGAACTCCAATTCGACCTTTGGGGAATGAACGACCACAGCGGTCGTTGGGACTGGACTTCTTTGAAGGCCGAAATCGTCGAAAAGGGAATGCGTAATTCACTTCTTGTAGCACCAATGCCGACTGCTTCGACCTCCCAAATCTTGGGTAACAACGAATGTTTCGAAGCCTTCACTTCGAACCTCTATGTCCGTCGAACACTTTCGGGTGAATTCATCGTACTCAACAAGCACTTGGTTCGTGATCTCATCGAACTTGGCCTTTGGGGACTTGATATGAAAGATGAAATCCTTCGTCACAAGGGCTCGATTCAAAACATTTCAGGAATCCCAGATTCTGTCAAAGAGTTGTACAAAACCACTTGGGAAATCAAGCAACGTCACGTCCTTGACATGTCTGCCGATCGTGGTGCATACGTTGACCAAAGCCAATCACTCAACATCCACATGGTGGATGCAAATCCGGCCAAGGTTACTTCGATGCACTTTTACGGTTGGAAGCAAGGCCTGAAGACAGGAATGTACTACCTCCGAACAAAGGCTGCTGCAGACGCAATTCAGTTTACTGTTGAAGCCAAGAAGTCTGATGACCAGACGGTTGGTGGATTGGCTGGACGTGCAGAAGACATCTCGAGTCTCGAAGCAATTGCTTGCTCACTTGACACTCCAGATGACTGTCTAAGTTGCGGTTCATGATTCAACTTGGTTGAAGTTTATACAGTCTCGGGCAAGTAGGAACTTACTCGGGGGTTTCAAGCCCTACGGGTAAGGCCCTGAGTGCGTTGTTTAGTCTCACGCTTCTTTTCCTTGCTCGTAGGCACCTT
>ENA-ORDA01000353-ORDA01000353.1-marine-metagenome-genome-assembly--contig:-NODE-353-length-47774-cov-5.933245_pt1 | contig 47774 bp, 34 predicted proteins | sample MGYA00237778_ERZ508506 | MGnify/ENA primary metagenome ERZ508506 (study PRJEB26177, sample SAMN06267891) | marine metagenome | isolation source: Monterey Bay, California, USA | place: Pacific...
TCAGCTGCTTTTCTTAATCGAGCCTCGGTATATCTCATTGCCGCTGGACTATCTCCATCAACTGAACCAAAGTTTCCTTGTCCATCAACTAAAGGATATCTAAGAGACCAATGCTGAGCCATTCTTACCATAGTATCATAAACTGAAGAATCACCGTGAGGATGATACTTGCCTAACACGTCACCAACTATTCTAGCAGATTTCCTAAATGAACTATTAGATCTAACACCTAATTCAAGCATTCCGAATAAAACTCTTCTATGAACAGGCTTTAAACCATCTCTAACATCTGGCAATGCTCTAGAAACTATTACTGACATTGAATAATCAATGTAAGCAGTCTTCATTTCATCCTCAATACTAACAGAAATTATTCTTTCACCGCTTTGTTCACTCATAGCTAAAATTTATAGTTAAATTTAATATACTACGAAAGTATAATTTCTTTATAGATTATAGATAGTGTTACAGTAATGATTTATCCACAAAAACATGTGAGAAATAGAAATATTATGAACAATTAACAATAATGTTGTTGATTAAATTTGTACCAGTTGTTTTAAATGTGAAAAACAATATTAATTTTGAAGCATGGATGCTAAATTTTCACCAAGAGTTAAAGAAGTAATTAGTTACAGCCGAGAAGAAGCTTTGAGGCTAGGGCATGATTATATAGGAGTAGAACACCTACTATTAGGTATAATAAGAGAAGGTGAAGGAGTCGCTATGAAGATGATTGAGTCTTCTGGGATAAATTCAAAGGATTTAAGGAAGAAATTAGAATCTAAGTTAGATTCCGGTCAACTTTCAGAACTTAAGAGTTCTGGTAATATTCCACTTTTAAAACAGGCTGAGAAAGTTTTGAAAATTACTTATCTAGAAGCAAAATTATTTAAAAGTAATATGATTGGTACTGAACATTTACTTTTATCAATACTTAAGGAGGACAACAATATCGCATCCTCTATTCTTAAAGAACATAATTTAAATTACGAGTCTGTAAAAGATGAATTAGATATAATGATGGAATCTGGATACAAACCTGATGTTTTACCTGAATCTAAATTTCCTGAGTCTGCAGATGAAGATGATATGGAAAAAGAGGATAGCTTTTCAAGTAGCTCCTCAAAAAAAACAACCGATAGTAAGTCAAAAACACCTGTGTTAGATAATTTTGGAAGAGATTTAACAAGGTTTGCAGAAGATGATAAATTAGATCCTATTGTTGGTCGTGAAAAAGAGATCGAACGTGTTTCACAAATTCTTTCTAGAAGGAAAAAGAATAACCCACTTTTAATCGGAGAACCAGGTGTAGGTAAATCTGCAATTGCAGAAGGATTAGCTCTTAGAATAACTCAAAGAAAAGTATCTAGAGTACTTTTTAATAAAAGAATTATTTCCCTAGATCTTGCTTCATTAGTTGCTGGAACTAAGTATAGAGGGCAATTTGAAGAAAGAATGAAAGCCGTAATGAATGAATTAGAAAAATCTCCTGATATTATATTATTTATAGATGAAATACACACTATAGTTGGTGCTGGTGGAGCATCAGGTTCTTTAGATGCTTCTAACATGTTTAAACCTGCGTTAGCAAGAGGAGAAGTCCAATGTATAGGTGCTACAACTTTAGATGAGTACAGACAATTTATTGAAAAAGACGGAGCTCTAGAAAGACGTTTTCAGAAAGTAATTGTGGAACCAACTTCTGCAGATGAAACTTTACAAATTTTAGACAACATAAAAGAAAAATACGAAGATCATCACAATGTTAAATATTCAGAGAATGCTTTAAAGTCTTGTGTTTATTTAACTGAAAGATATATTTCCGATAGACATCTTCCAGACAAAGCTATAGATGCTTTAGATGAAGTTGGTTCAAGAGTTCATATAACTAATATAAATGTTCCAGAATCTATTATTACAATTGAAAAAAAGATTGAAGATATTAAAGAGCTGAAAAATAAGGTTGTAAGAAGCCAACAATATGAAGAAGCTGCTCGATTAAGAGACTCTGAAAGAAAATTAAATGAGGAACTTGATAATGCAAAAAATAAATGGGAAGAAGATAGTAAAACTCATAGACAAAAAGTAACTGAAGAAGATGTGGCTGAAGTTGTAGCTATGATGACTGGAATTCCTGTTCAAAAAGTTGCTGAGAAAGAAAGCGGTAAATTGATGAAAATGGCCGAATCAATGAATGGCACTGTCATTGGTCAAAATGAAGCTATTACTAAAATAGTTAAAGCAATACAAAGAAATAGAGCTGGACTTAAGGACCCAAACAAGCCTGTTGGATCATTTATTTTTTTAGGGCCAACTGGTGTTGGTAAGACTCAACTTTGTAAAGTATTGTCAAAATTTTTATTTGATAGTGAAGAAGCTTTAATAAGAATAGACATGAGCGAATACATGGAAAAGTTTGCTGTATCTAGACTTATTGGCGCTCCTCCCGGATATGTAGGTTATGAGGATGGTGGACAACTTACTGAAAAAGTAAGAAGAAAACCATATTCAATTATTTTACTTGATGAAATAGAAAAAGCCCATCCTGATGTATTTAATTTACTTCTACAAGTATTAGACGATGGTAAGATGACAGATAGCTTGGGTAGAACTATTGATTTTAAGAATACAATCATAATTATGACTTCTAATATTGGTGCTAGACAACTTCAAGACTTTGGAATAGGAGTTGGGTTTGGTACTAAAACAAGAAATGACAATGATCAAGACAATATGAAAGGAGTTATACAAAATGCATTAAAGAAAACATTTGCTCCAGAATTCCTAAATAGAATTGATGATGTAGTGATTTTCAACTCTTTAACAAGAAAAGATATTTTAAAAATCATTGATATTGAACTAGAAAAACTATTTAAAAGAATAAATTCTTTAGGATATAAGGTTGAATTAACTAAAGTAGCCAAAGAATATATTGCAGAAAAAGGTTTTGATGAAAAGTATGGTGCAAGACCATTGAATAGAGCAATTCAAAAATATATTGAAGATCCATTAGCAGAAGAGATAATTAAGAAAAAAGTTAAAGAAGGAGATTTAATAAAATTAGATTTTGATAAAAAAACAGAAGAAATATTAGTAAAAATAGATGTCAAGAAAAAGAAAACTAAAACTAAAAAAGATTAATCATAATCGTTAGTTTCTTTCCAAGCACCATTTAAATCATCTTTATCAATTCCTAATTCCTCTTCTTTTTCCCATTGAGTTTTTACTTTAATAAAAGTAGCTTTTTGATTTTTGAAAAAAAATGATAAAAGAGTACCTACTAATGCACCTGACATATGGCTTTCGTAGCTAATTTTCCAATCATATGGGAAAATACCCCAAAACATACTTCCGTAAATAAAAACAACCAATAGTGCTACTGTGAGTAGTCTTGAATCTTTTCTAAACACCCCACTGAAAAATAAAAAGAATAACAAACTGTATATAACTCCACTGATACCTATATGAAAAGAATTCCTAGCAAATATCCAAACTAGTAAACCAGTAAGAATCCAAGAAAAAAATAATACTCTCCAGGCAATTGGGTGGTAAAAATAGAATAAAGCCCAAGAAAGTATTAAGAATGGAATTGAATTATTTATAATGTGGTTATGGTCTTTAACAGAATGTATTAGAGGAGCAAAAAAAATGCCAAACAAACCTTCGAAAGTTCTTGGGTAAATACCTAACTCATAAAGATTTAGACTGTAATGGTAGTCGATTAAATGTAAAGACCACAAAAAAAATAAGAAAAATAAAATCCAATAGTGCTTAAAAAAGATATTAAATAAATCTTTCATTTACTTGATAGACCTCTCTTTCTTAATATGTTCGTATGCTTCTTGAATTTTTTGAAACTTTTTTTTCGCCGCTTTTTGTTGTTCTTCCCCTAGTTGGTTAAACTTATCAGGGTGGTGCATAACAGCCATTTTTCTGTATGCTTTTTTTATTTCGTCATTTGTAGAAGATTCATCTATGCCAAGAACTTTATAATAACTAGAAGTGTCTTTGTAAAATAGAGATTTTATTTGTTCAAATTCCATTCTTGAAATACGGAAATATGAAGCAATTCTTTGTATCACTTTCATTTCAGAGTCAGAAACATCTCCATCAGCTTGAGCAATTCCAAATAAATATTGTAATAAAAGTGATCTTTGCCTTATAGGCATACTATTATTTATAGTGCTACATATTTCACTTAGTATAAAATCCTTGCTGAGAATATCTTTAAAATCACTAATATATTTTGATGCAAGTTGAACAGAAAATTGTTGTTTGAAAAAGTCTTTAACATAGTCCAATTCAGATTTTAAAATTTTACCGTCTGCTTTCATGACTGCACCAGAAAGTATTAGAAGTGCAGTGGCAAAATCATTTTGGTTTAATCTTGAAGAATAATAGTTTGAATCATTAGAATACGAACCAGATCTAAAATTATATGAATTTGAAGAGTTTGATTTGTTAGAATTGAACCTGTCAAAGCTAGAACCAATAAAATAGCCTATAAATGCACCAAATAAACTCCTTGTTGCAAAAAAACCAAGTACTGCACCAACTAAACCTCCAATTCCTATAGACACCTTAAATTAATTCAAAACTTCTTTCTACAAAATTGCTTAAATCCTTACCTTTTAGCATTCCGTGAGATAGAAGTGCTAAATCCAAAGCTTGTTTAGCTAAAACTTTTTGATTTTTTCCTTTAGATTCAATTAGTTTTGAAATTAAAGCATGATTTGTATTAATTACCAAATTATACATTTCAGGCATCACTCCCATCATATTCATACCACCACCTCCAGCTGCCTGTTGTTCTTTCATTCTTCTCATAAATTCACTCTGAGTAATTAAAACAGGCTTTTCAGACTCACTCAAACTTTCAACTTGAATAGTATACTTTTCTTTTTCTATAATTTCTTCAAAAATAGGTTTTAATGAATCTTCTTGCTCTTTTGAAAGTTTAGAAGGTATATTTTCGTCTTTAGAAATTATTTTATCAATAGTATCTGCATCTAATCTTGCAAATGAAACACCCAAATCTTGTTCTACTTTAGAAATATAGTGTGATGCTAAGGGACCATCCATAATTACAACATCATATCCTTTGTTGTGTGCGGAAGCTATTAATGAATGGTGCTCATCTTTATCATGAGAATAAAGAATTACTAATTTATCATTTTTATCAGTTTGTGCAGCTTTAACTTTTTCCTTATAATCTTCTAATGTGAAATACTCATCTTTAGCGTTTTTCAGTAGACTAAAAGGTTTAGCTTTTTCATGGAATTTCTCATCTGTTAATATTCCATATTGAATAAAAACATTTATATCATCCCATTTGTTTTCAAAATCTTTCCTGTCTTTTTTAAACATTCCAGATAATTTATCGGCTACTTTTTTGGTAATATGATTTGAAATCTTTCTTACATTACTATCACTTTGCAAATATGATCTTGAAACATTTAATGGAATATCTGGAGAATCAATTACACCATGAAGAAGTGTTAAAAATTCAGGAACGATATTTTCTACAGAATCTGTAATAAAAACTTGATTACTGTAAAGTTGAATTTTATTTTTCTGAAGTTCTATTTGATTTTTTAATTTGGGAAAGTAAAGAATTCCAGTTAAATTAAATGGATAATCTACGTTTAAATGAATATGAAAAAGAGGCTCTTCAGTGAATGGATATAACTCATTATAAAAAGACTTGTAGTCCTCAGTTTTTAAGTCAACTGGTTTTTTGATCCATGCCGGTTGAGTATTATTTATAATATTTGGAATTTCAATACTAGTTTTTTCAATATTACCATCTTTATCCTTTTTACCTTTGGGATCATCAATTGATTCTGTTTTGGTTCCAAACTCTATATCAATAGGTAAAAATTTACAATATTTATTTAAAATACCAGAAATTCTATTTTCTTCTAAAAACTCTTTTGAATCTTTATCAATATGAAGAATAATATCAGTACCTCGATGTTCTTTTTTAATTTCTTTAAGCTCAAAAGTTGGATCACCTTTCGATTCCCATTGAACAGCTTTTGAATCTTTTTTATGAGATAAGGTCTTTATTTGGACTTTACTAGAAACCATAAATGACGAATAAAAACCTAGTCCAAAATGACCAATTATAGATTTTGGGTCTTTGTCTTTATATTGTTCCAGAAATTCTTCAGCACCAGAAAAAGCAACTTCATTAATGTATTTATTAACTTCATCTTGAGTCATGCCAATTCCATGATCTCTAACGGTTAGAGTTTTTTTCTTTACATCAAGTATTACCTCTACCTTCAAATCTTTTAATTCCTTTTTAAATTCTCCAGCTATTGATAAAGTCATCAGTTTTTGAGAAGCATCAACTGCATTTGATACTAACTCTCTTAAAAATATCTCTGTATCAGAATAAAGAAATTTTTTAATTATTGGAAAGATATTTTCACTCTGTACGTTTATAGTTCCTTTTTGCATTTATTATAGTTTTTGTTGATTACCTTCAAAGAATATGCCAATTAATGATTTAATAATAACTATGACATAATGTCCTAACAAAACAATTAAAATTAAATTTTTTGCTAAATTGTCATTTTAATAGAACTCTAAATAATTATAATTTTTAATTGATTATTTACCGAATCACTATCTCCTATATCACTATTAAAAATAGTTTCTATAAATATATTTACGGTATCACCAATCATTTCATTATCTAGAAAAACATTACAAGTAGGTCTATAATTATATTTTGAGTGAACACCTACAATTGTTGTTGCGAATGGACATTCCCAACAAAAATGTTTTGGTATTTGATATCCAACTATATTCAAAGGAGGATGAAGGTTTATTAAATCAACCATTGTATAAGTGTAATTACCTATAGAAATAGGATTATTTAAAGTTTGATCATTAAACCATCCTAAGTATGAATACATTGGAACTTGAAAATTTAAAGTATCAAATAAAATCCAATAATCAGAATCAAAATTAGCTTCTGTTAATGGAACTCCATTAATAACATATTGATCATTAAGTTTAGAAAGATTCCCACAAACTTGAAAATAATTTAAACCATTATATTCCAATTCCCAATGATTATTAGAATTTGGGGTTAAAGTATCTCCTAAATAAACGACTTTGTAATCGGTATTGCAAACCCCGCCAATGCAAGGGTTTTGATATTCAACTTTTTCCTTAATACAAGAAAAAAATAGTATTTCAATAAAAAAAACCAGACATATGTTTATCTTCATACAGTGTATATTAATTTTAAATTTAATATAAAATATTCATAATATGTTTATTGTACTAAGTATAATATTACTCAATTTTTCAAAATTTACTTTTGTTATTTTATATTGATTTTTTTTATTAGAATAAACATTTAAATGTTCAAAAAGAATCAAATCATAAAGTTTTTTTTTTAAAGTAATTCATATGATTGTAATATGAAGACTTTTCAAATATTTAAAAACAGATATATTTTATCTACAATTATCTTATTATTTACTTTGCTAATTATAGATGATACGACTATTTTTAAAATGTTTAAAATGAAAACAGAGCTTTTCGATATTAAAAAAGAAAACATCAAAAAACAAAACGAAATTTTAAATATCAAGACTAAGACAAAACAATTAACTACTAATAAATTTGCTTTAGAAAAATTTGCTAGAGAGCATTATTTAATGAAAAAACAAGATGAAGTCATCTATGTTTTTGACGACTTATAAAACTTTACTGATTGTAAATAATCTTGTAATATAATTACTGCAGAAATTTTATCTATATTCTTCTTATTTCTCCTTTTCATTTTCTTTACTCCACTACTTAACACTGTTTGCTTAGCAATTTTTGATGTAAACCTTTCGTCATAAAATTCAAAATCAATCTCTTTATACATCATTGAAATTTTATTAAAAAAAGTATGGGTGAATTCTGTAGAATGAGTTGGTTCTCCTCTTAATGACTTTGGATTTCCAACTATAATTTTTGATACTTTATTTTTTTTTATGTAAGTCTCTAAAAAATTAAATAAATCTTTAGTATTTACTGTAGTTAGTGCATATGCAATATTTAATGGAGCTTCACAATATGCAACACCTACTCTCTTTATTCCATAATCTAAGGATAAAAATTGACTCATAAGTCAAATATAAACCTATAAAATTGAACCATTTAAATTTATTATGATATTTGCACTATGGATTTAGAAAATATTATCAATAATGCATGGACTAATAGAGAACTATTAAAAGATAGTAACACTATAATTGCTATCGAAAAGGTGATTGAAATGTTAGATATAGGGGAATTAAGAGTTTGTGATAAGGATAATGAGGTTTGGATAACTAATCAGTGGATTAAAAAAGCTGTTATTTTATATTTTCCAATAAGAAAAATGGAAACTATCGAAATTGGACCTTTAGAGTTTCATGACAAAATGAAACTAAAATCCAATTATGCATTAAAGGGTGTTAGAGTTGTTCCTCATGCAATTGCTAGATATGGATCTTATTTAGCTAGAAATGTCATTATGATGCCTTCCTATGTAAATATTGGTGCTTATGTGGATTCTGGAACAATGGTTGACACTTGGGCAACAGTTGGCTCCTGTGCTCAAATAGGTAAAAATGTTCACTTAAGTGGTGGTGTTGGAATAGGTGGAGTATTAGAGCCGTTACAAGCATCTCCTGTAATTATTGAAGATAATGCATTTATTGGTTCAAGATGTATAATTGTTGAGGGTGCAAGAGTTGGGAAGGAAGCTGTTTTGGGAGCAAATGTGGTAATTACAAATTCTACAAAAATAATTGATGTTACTGGATCAAAACCAAAGGAATATAGAGGTTTAGTGCCAGAAAGGAAAGTAGTTATCCCCGGTTCTTACAATAAAAAATTTAAAAGTGGTGATTATCAAGTCCCTTGCGCTTTGATAATTGGGGAACGTAAAGCAAGTACTGATTTAAAAACATCTCTAAATGAAGTTTTAAGAGAATTTGAAATTACTGTATAATTTTATAAAAATTATTTTAATTAACGATAGACTATGAAAATAGGTTTTGATGCAAAAAGAGCTTATCAAAATTTTACTGGGTTAGGGAATTACAGTAGAGATTTAATAGAGAATTTAGTACAACAATATTCAAATAATGAATACTTATTGTTTGCTCCTAAAGATTCGGAAACTCCAAGGTTAGATTTTATATCTAATTACAGTAATATAAAATCTATATTTCCAGAAAATAAATTAAATAAATCTTTCAAAGGGTTGTGGCGATCCATAAATATGGAAAAAGCTATTATTAAAAATGGGGTTGATATATATCATGGATTAAGTAATGAAATTCCTAGAGTTAGAGTTAAAAATATTCCATATATAGTTACCATTCATGATTTAATTTTTAAAAGATTTCCAAGGAATTATAGATCAATTGATAGAAAAGTATACGATATAAAATTTAAATATGCCGTTAAACATTCTGATCTTACTATTGCTATAAGCCAACAAACAAAACAAGATATCATAGATTTTTACAAAATTAAACCTGAAAAAATTAAAGTGATATATCAAAGTTGCCATAAAAATTTTAGAAAGAAATCTTCTTTAAATATGCTAAATTCAGTTAAAAATAAATTTAATCTTCCAGAAAATTTTATACTTAATGTAGGAACTATTGAAACAAGAAAAAATTTGATCTCTGTTATTAATGCTATTAATATTATGAAAATTGATATTCCTCTTGTAGTAATAGGTAAACCAACTCAATACATGAATTTTTTAAAGATTCAAATGAAAAAAATTAAATTCGATATTAGTAGAATAATTTTCTTAGAAAACATTTCAATAGAGGAATTACCTATTATATATAGACTTTCATCATTATTTGTATATCCGTCACTTTTTGAAGGGTTTGGCATACCTATTTTAGAAGCTCTAAATTGTGAAATTCCTGTAATTAGTAGTAAAGGAAGCTGTTTTAATGAAGCAGGTGGGGAATACAGCAAATATATTGACCCACAAAATAGTGAGGAATTTGCCCATCAAATTGAAGTCTGCCTAACAGATGATAAACTTAGGAAGAAAATGATTAAAGAAGGTCTTATTCATGCAGAGAAATTTAAACCAGAAGTACTCTCAAAACAATTAATTGATGTCTACAACAGCTTATTATAAAAAGTTAGATAAATCAGAATTTGATTCTGTTATTAATATTATCAACAAGGGAGGAATCATTATATATCCAACTGAAACTATTTGGGCAATTGGTTGTAAATCAACAATTAAAAAAAGTGTTCTTAAAGTTTATGAATTAAAAAAAAGATCCCATAATATGCCTTTTATAAATTTATTAGATCATTCTAATAACTTATCGAAATATATTAATCATATAAATTTTAAAGTCATTGATTTTGGTCAAGAGCCAAACTCCCCTCCCACTATAATATATCCAAATTGCAAAAAAAAATATTCTTTTTTATCTAATGATTTAAATGAAATATCATTTAGAGTTACACCAGTTCCTGAATTAAAAAAAATAATTAAATCTATTAATTCACCATTAATTTCTAGTTCAGCAAATATAAGCGGAGATTCTTTTCCAAAAACTATCGATAATATTTCTTCCTCAATTTTAAATGCTGTTGATGTTATTATTAATTTTGACGTAAAATCTTCAGGAAAGCCATCATCAGTGATAAAAATTAACAAAGATCAAATTGAATATCTCAGAAAATAGATATAATAACCTTTTGAAATCTAAAAGAATCTTTGAAACCATATCAATTGTGGGTAATGAGATTGGGCAAAATGCGTTTGTAATTGGAGGATACGTAAGAGATCAATTATTAAATAGGGAAACTAAAGATATTGATATAGTTGCAATCGGAAGTGGAATTGATTTTGCAAAAAAAACAGCTAAAAAGCTTAAAAGTTCAACTGTTAAAGTTTTTAAAAGTTTTGGAACTGCAATGATAATAGTTGACGATATAGAGGTTCAATTTGTAGGGGCTAGAAAAGAAAGTTATAGATCTAATTCAAGAAATCCCAAGGTAGAAACAGGGACATTTGAAGAAGATCAAAAAAGAAGAGATTTTACAATAAATGCCCTAGCAATATCGTTAAATAGTAAAGATTATGGTCAATTAATTGATCCTTTCAATGGATTGAATGATCTTAAAAATAAGATACTTAAAACTCCACTTGATCCTAACTTGACCTTTTCAGATGATCCATTAAGAATGATGAGAGCAATTAGATTCTCATCCCAACTTAATTTCAAAATTGAGAAAGAAACATTAAATGCAATTTCAAAAAACGCTGATAGAATAAAAATAGTTGCTCAAGAAAGAATTACCGAAGAGCTAAATAAAATAATATTGAGTAACAGACCTAGTTCTGGATTTAAGTTATTAGAAGAAACAGGTTTACTTAAAATAATATTTCCTGAGTTTCAATTATTAAAAGGAATTGAAAATATTAACGGGAAAAGTCATAAAGATAATTTCTATCATACTTTAAAAGTTCTTGATAATATTCTTCCATTTAGTAATGGTAATTTATGGTTAAGATGGTCTGCATTATTACACGACATTGCAAAACCTAATACCAAAAGATTTAATCCCACTCAAGGCTGGACATTTCACGGGCATGAGGATAAAGGTGCAAGAATGGTTCCATCTATATTTAGGAAATTAAAACTTCCTCTTGATAATAAAATGAAGTATGTTCAAAAACTAGTTTTATTACATCTTAGACCCATTTCTTTAACTAACGAAAGCATTACAGATTCAGCCCTTAGAAGATTACTATTTGAAGCAGGAGATGAGCTAGAAGATCTAATGACACTTTGTAAGTCAGATATTACTTCAAAAAACAAAGAAAAAAAAATAAAATATCTAAATAGATTTGAGAATGTTAAAAAAAAACTTAGAGATTTAGAAGACAGAGATAAAATTAAAAATTGGCAACCCCCAATTGATGGAAAAGAAATTATGAATACTTTTAATATTAAACCTTGTAAAGAGGTCGGAATACTAAAAGAATCTATTAAAAATGCTATTTTAGATGGTATAATTAAAAATAGCTATGAAGATGCTAAAGAATATATGCTAACTAAAGCTAAAGAAATTGGACTAATTGAAAAATAATTCGCTTGACATAAGAATTGTTGCAGATACTCAAGAAGATATATTTGCTGACATAAGAATTTATAAAAAATGTAGTTTTAAGGATCTTCATAATTTCCTTGTAGAAAACTTCAATCTTAATAAGCAAGAAATGTCTTCATTTTATTACAGTAATGAGACATGGGATAAAAGGGAAGAAATCACATTAATGAATATGAATATTGGAGATGACAACCTCATTAAATTTATGGATTCTATTTTAATTGAAGATGTATTTAATTCTAGTGAAATTAAATTTTTATATGTAAATGATTTTCTTAATATGAATATATTTTATGTAGAAATATTAAAAGAAAATATATCCACAAGTAAAAAGGACATATCAATACTTCATCAATTAGGTGAATATAAACCTAAAGAATATGAAGAAATTTCCTTAACTGATAACGACACTAAACAAAACGAAATTGACGACATAATGAATGAGTTTAAAGATGACGACATTCAAGGCTATGAAGAGTTAGATGAGAATTTATACTAACAAGCTACTTCATCCCATTATTTTTTCTTAAGAACCATTCTAAAAAAGGTAATAATAGTAACAAAATAAGCCATTTAAAATTTATTAAATCTTTTTCTGTTTTTTCATTATGAGCCTTTATTTTTCTTTCATAACTCAACATTAATTGATTTTTTAATTTTATAAAATTTGAAAAATAGAAACTACTTCCATCTTTGTTGATTAAAGACAACTTACTATGATTTGCAACAGTATTTAACTTTTCTATGGGAGATTCAACAATGGAAAAAACACCAGTATTTTCTATTTTTTCATTACTGCTTTTTACATTCATTCTATATTTATACTTGCCAATAGGTAAACTATTTAATTTTAAATCATAAAAGTTCTCTCTAGAAATTAAATTTTTAGAAAATTCCTTTCCACTTGAACTAGAATATGAAAATTCAATGTCAATTTCATTTTCTATCTCCATTATTTCATTATAGTATTCAGCATAAACATACAGCGGATCATCCTCAAAGTTCTCTATGGGAACTACAGTATTTAATCTTAATTTTTTATCAATTTTCTTTAAGTATTGAAGAATTTTTTTAAAAAATTGTTTAAATACATTAGAATTATTAAAGGATTTAAATTCTGTCATTTTCCATCTCCAAATTCCTTCTCCCATTATAACTGCATGTTTTGTATTTTCAATATCAAAAAAATAAATCATTGGATAGTTCATTTTTAAATTATTAATACTTTGATATGCTAAAATATTAGCATTAGAAACTAATTTATAATCAACTGAAAATGGAACAGTAATGGGTGGGAAATCATTAATTATTTTAATCCAATTTTCCTCAAGTCTAAAAGATCTAAAATCATTATTTAATTGTACAGAAACTTTATTAGTTCCTTTGAAATTATTTTGTTTTAATCCTAGTAATAAATTTTTTTTTGAAGAAGATTTTAATTTTGAACCTGAAATAATTAAGGATGGAAGTTTTAAATCTCTGCTTTTTTCTAAAGCTCTCATCATTTCATTATTTTCTGTTGGTTTATAAAAAATAACTAAATCATAATTACTAATTTGCTCATCAAAATCATCAATATAAAAAGTACTTACTTTTGACTTTAATTTATCTTCTAATACCCAATTTAGAGCAGAAATATCAGGATGAGGGCCTGCTGTTAAAATTAATATCTTCTGAGAATAATCAATTATTTCTATGGAAGTCAAAATTGAATTATTTAAAATATTTTTTTCACTCAATTTTTGCTTAATAACTACCCTGTATGCTTTATTCCCATTCTTTTTTGCTTTCTCAATAAATTTTATTTTGGATATTCCCTTTTTTAAATATTTGATCTTTTTTTCTTGTAAAAGATCAGATCCTGAGAACAAGCAAATTTCAACATCTTGAAAATTTTTATTTGAATAAATAGAAGCTTCAATTGGAAAATTATTTTCTAATAAGGCATATTTGTTATTATTGATTGATTTAATCATCATGTCATCATAATCATTAGTATCACCCAGTAGAACTGTATTGACAGAAATTGATGGTTGAAGTGATAGGTATGATAAATCTTGACCTCTATTTACAATACCGTCCGAAGCTATAATTAAGTCCGTAATATTTGTACCATGGTACTTATTACTAACGAAATCATATAAGTTTTCAAAATTTGAATAATTATCACTGAAAGTAAAAATAGTATCCGATTTGACTTCTCTACCAAAAACACATGTTCTAACATCATAGTACTTTGAAAGTTCATTTAAGTAATATTTGATGGAATCCGAATATTTTTTTTTATAAAAATTTGAATCGTTATTAGCAACTATACTTTTTGAGTTGTCTTGAGCAAAAACTAATATCGGTTTTTCTTCAACTAATTTAGATTTTACAATTTTAGGTTGAAGAAGAAAAATACTTAGAATTGTAAAAGTTAAAAATCTTAAAAAAAACAATAAATAGATTATTCCTTTTGATAAGTTATTTTGTTTTATTTCTTTTCTATAAAGATACCAGCATAAAAAAAATCCTATTGTAATAAATACAAAAAAGAAAAAAAAAGGTAATTCAAAATTAATTCTACTCAATGATAGTTTGTTATGTTAACATACCTCCATCAACGTTCAGAGTCTGTCCTGTTATATAAGAACTTAAATCACTAGCTAAAAACACACAAGCATTCGCAATATCTTTGGGTGATCCTCCTCTTTTAAGTGGAATTGAGCTTCTCCAACTGTCAACAGTTTCTTGATTAAGACTAGAAGTCATTTCAGTTTCAATAAATCCTGGTGCAATTACATTACTTCTAATATTTCTTGATCCTAGTTCTAATGCGATAGATTTAGAGAAACCTATAATTCCTGCTTTTGATGCAGCATAATTTGATTGTCCAGCATTTCCTTTTACACCAACAACAGAACTCATATTTATAATTGAACCTTTTCTTTGTTTAAGCATTGTTCGTTGAACAGCTTTAGTCATATTAAATACAGACTTAAGATTAACTTCAATAACTTTATCAAAATCTTCCTCTCCCATTCTCATTAATAAATTATCTTTAGTTATACCTGCATTATTTATCAAAATATCAATAGAGTCAAAATCAATCAAAATATCATCTATCAGTTTTTGAGATTCACTGTAACTTGCAGCATTACTTTTGTAGCTTTTGACTCTAACACCAAAAGTTGTTAATTCTTTTTCTAATTCTATAGCAGAATCAACAGATGATGAGTAGGTAAATGCAACATTTGCACCATGCTCGGCAAACACTAATGCTATTCCCTTTCCTATTCCCCTACTACCACCAGTTATAATAGCTGTTTTTCCTTCTAATAATTTCATGATGTATTAATAGTTTATTTCAAATCAAATATAGACAAACTCTTTATTTAAATAATTTACTAGTTATAGTTAAAAAGATAATCTATTTCAAGCTCTTTAACATTTCCTAATTTACTTATTGCTTCAAAATCTATATCTTTTTTATTTCCAATAACCATTACATTGTAATTTTCATTTTTAATATTATCATCAAAGAAGGTTTTTAAATCTTCCATAGTCATTGCTTTTATTTCATCATAAATTTGTTTTCTGTTGTCATTATTAATGCCACGTTTTTTTAAAGACTCGTAACTCCAGAAAATATTTGATTTTGTGATACGCTGTGAAGCAATTTTTTTCAATGTCGCTGCTTTGGCTTGACTAAACTGATCTTCAACTTCAGGCATATTACTCATTAGCTCCATCATTGCCTTTACAGCTTGTTCTAGTTTATTAGCTTGAGTACCTACATAAGCCATTGTATAATCTGGCTTTTCAGATTCACTTGCTATATTATATGATGAAAAAGCAGAATATGCTAAGGATTTAGACTCCCTTATTTCTTGAAAAACTATCGAAGATAAACCTCTTCCAAAATAAGTATTAAATAACATAGAAGCAGCCATTTTATTTGAGTTGAATAATTCTCCTTTAGCTAAAAGTAAAATTTCACTCTGTACCATGTCATAATTAACAAAATAAACATTACCACCAGTTTCTAAATTAGTATAATTTACTTTTTCTGGATATTCTAAGATGTTTTGTGGAATTATGTGGTGTTTGATTAAAGATTTTTTAGCATCCTCCATAGAGTTCCCGTAGTAAAAAATTCTCTGTTTATAGTTGCTTAATTCTTTAACTTCATTTAGAAGTATAGTTGGATTCATAGAAAGTAATTCATCCTTTGAAAATATGTTTCTCAACCTTGATTTTTCTCCATATTTTGCAAAACTCATTAATCCATCCCAAAAAATATTATCTTTTTGTGTCTTTCCGTTTTCTCTACTTTTTAATATGCTTTCAGCATATTTTATATATGTTTTTTTGTCAGACTTTGCATTAGTAAGTAAATGTTCGAATAGGGACAATCCTGCATCTAAATTCTCATTTAGTCCAGATAAAGTAAAATAGGTCTTATCATTTCTTGATAAGACATTATAGCTAATACCTATTTTATAAAATTCTTGTTTTAATTGTTCTGGTGAAAACTTGTCTGTCCCCAAATAATCTAAAAATCCTGCTGCAAGGGATAATTTTGGATTATTATCTTGACCCATGTCGAAAATAATATTTAAATTAAAAATATCATTATTTGGATTTTCAATGAATGAAAAATCAATACCGTTATCTAAATTCGAAGATTTAATAGCCGTATTGTAATCTATAAATTGAGGTTTTAATTCAGGAGATTTAATTTCATTAAATGTTTTTAAAAATTCTGACTCTTTGTCTCTGTTCAGTTCAATAGGAGTAATTCCTGGGTTTTCTACTTTAACTATGGTTGTATCTTCTCCCATTAGTTTATGAACTTCAACATAATTATCAGCATAAAATAAATTTGAAAATGTAATTATATCTTGTTTTGTAATCTCTTTCATTTGATCAATCATTTTTAATCTATCTATCCATTTTTGTTCACCAATAAATGCGTCTAAAAATTCATAAGCAGTTGCTGAAGCGTTTTCATATTGTCTAATTTGAGATAATCGTAAATCGTTAATTACAGCTTCTAATAGCCAATCTTCGAATTCACCAAGTTTAATTTTCTCAATTTGGGATAGTAAAAGATCTTTAACTTCCTCCAATGATTGGTCTGCTTTTGGAGCTCCATACAGCAAATGGAATCCATAATCATTGTCAAAATTCGTGTAAGAAGATGCATACTGGACTTTTTGAGTTTGATTTAAATTTAAATCTATTAAACCTGCTTGAGAATTAGCCAACATATAATCGACTAAAGTCAACATAGTTTCGTGTTTAGATCCTTTACCCTCAGATCTAAAAGCTACATATATTGATTCTGAAGTAGGACCTAAAACTTCTTTTTTAATTGGCTTATAAATAGTGTCAAGAGGTGGGAAAGTAGGATGAGTTACTTCTTTTGACTTATAACTTCCAAAAGCTTTATTAACCTTTATAATAGTTTCTTCAAAGTCTAAGTCACCAACCATAATAACAGCCATATTATTGGGAACATAATACTTTTCGAAGTATGAATTAATAGCTTTCATCGAAGGATTTTTCAAATGCTCTGAAATTCCAATTGTTGATTGAGTACCGTAGGGATGATTTGGGTATAAACCCTGAAGAGTAGCAAAATATTGCTTACGCCCATCATTATCCTGTCCTCTATTAAATTCTTCATAAACAGCTTCAAGTTCTGTATGAAATAAACGAAGCACTAATTTACTAAATCGTTCACTTTCTATTCTCAACCATTTGTCAACTTCATTTGAAGGGATTTTATTTACATAAACAGTTTGTTCATTTGAAGTAAAAGCATTGGTGCCTTCTGCACCTAAAGAATTTACCATTTTATCATATTCATTAGCAATTGATAACTTTGAAGCTTCGTAAGATACTTCGTCAATTTTCTTATAAATATTTTTTTTCTTTTCAGAATCAATTTCTTGCTTATGTTTTTCATACAAATCAGAAATTTGATTAATTAATATTGATTCCTCTTTATAATTTTGAGTTCCTATTTCATCAGTACCTTTAAAAACCATATGTTCTAAATAATGAGCTAGTCCAGTATTATCTGCAGGATCGTAAGTTGAACCTGCTCGAACGGCAATTAATGTTTGGATTTTAGGTTCTTCATTATTTTTACCTAAATAAACTTTTAAACCATTATCAAGGGTATAAAGTCTTAAACCAGTAGGGTCATTTTCAACATATTCAAAACTAAATCCATTTACATCATCTTTAATTGAAGTGACATAACTAGAAAGATTCTTGTCTTTTTTACTGTTGCATGTGAAAAATAAAGTTGGAATTAAAAAAAAAATCAAATATTTAAAGGTTTTCATAGTATTTATTTAGGTTGTAAATATATAAATTGCAATATGATTTATTGGTCATTTTACAAAAATTAAGTAATAAAATTAATTTATTTTAATAGACAACTTTTTTAATTGTTTAATAGTATTAATTTTACAACGATTCAAATAAATGTCAGAAGCATTAATTCAAAAAAATAAAGATTTAATTAAGGAAGAATTCATAAGTGAAATTCTTAATGAATATAAACTTGTTTGTTTAAGTAGAGAGGCCTCTCTACTTGGCAGAAAAGAAGTCTTAACAGGAAAAGCCAAATTTGGAATTTTTGGCGACGGTAAAGAGTTGCCTCAGGTTATAATGGCTAAATTCTTTAATAAAGGAGATTTTAGATCTGGTTACTACAGAGACCAAACTTTTATGATGGCAATAAATGAATTGAGTGTTCAGGAATTCTTTGCTGGTCTTTACGCCCATACTGATATAGAAAAAGAACCTAATTCAGCTGGGAGACAAATGGGAGGTCACTTTTCTACTAAAACCATTGATAATAATGGGAAGTGGCTAGATTTAACTTCTAAAAAAAATTCTTCATCAGATATTTCTTGCACTGCTGCACAAATGCCTCGTCTTGTAGGTCTTGGGTTAGCATCTAAAATTTATCGAAATAATAAAAATTTAAAGGATTTTAAAAAGTTTTCTAATAACGGTAATGAAGTAGCTTTTGGAACCATAGGTGATGCTAGCACTTCAGAAGGAGTATTTTGGGAATCAATTAATGCAGCTTGTGTCCTAGAAATTCCAGTTGTAATGTCTGTTTGGGACGATGGTTACGGAATATCTGTGCCAAAACAATATCAAACCACAAAAGAAAGTATTTCCGAAGCTCTTTCAGGTTTTAAAATTGAAAATGATTCAAATGGTCTAAAAATATTCAAATGTAAGGGTTGGAATTATACTGAGTTATACAATACTTACAAAGAAGCTGTTAGTTTCACAAGAGAACACCATAAACCGTCTTTAATTCATGTAGAGGAAATTACCCAACCACAAGGGCATTCCACTTCTGGTTCTCACGAGAGATATAAATCTAAAGAAAGGCTTGAATGGGAGAAAGAGTATGATTGTATAGCACAATTTAAAAAGTGGATCCTTAGCTCAGACAATGCAATTGGTAAACCTATATGTAGTATTGAGGAACTAGAATTAATAGAAATAGAATGTAAAAAAGAGGTTAAAACCGATTCAAAACTAGCTTGGAATGAATATTTAAATCCAATTAAAAAAGATTTATCTGAGTGTATAATTCAATTAAAAAAAATTGCTGAAAAAAGTTCAAAAAAAATAGAAATCCAAAATAAAATTAATGAATTAGAAAAAATAAAAGAACCCATTAAAAAAGATTTTTTTTCTAGCCTTAGAAAAATATTATTTATTACAAAAGGTGAAAATTCGCCACAAAAAATTGAAGCTTTAAACTGGTTTAAAAAACAACAAAGTTTACAATACGAAAATTACAATTCTAAGCTATACAGTGAGTTTAGTTCATCTTCATTAAATGTTAAATCTACCCAACCTGTTTTATCAGATAAAAAAGTAGATGGTAGAATTATTCTTAAAAATAACTTTAATCAGTTATTTAATCTTTATCCTGAGCTTGTCACATTTGGAGAAGACACTGGTATTATAGGTGGGGTAAACCAAGTAATGGAAGGGATGCAAGAACAGTTTGGAGAATTAAGAGTTTTTGATACTGGGATAAGAGAAGCTACAATAATTGGTCAAGGAATTGGAATGGCAATAAGAGGTTTGAGACCAATAGCTGAAATACAATATCTAGACTATCTACTTTATTGCATTCAAATAATGAGCGATGATTTAGCTACAATTTCATATAGAACTAAAGGCACACAGAAATGTCCTCTTATAGTAAGAACTAGAGGTCACCGATTAGAAGGCATTTGGCATGCAGGTTCTCCAATGGGTGGGATAATAAATCTTTTAAGAGGAATTGTAGTTTGTGTACCAAGAAATATGGTGAAAGCTGCTGGATTTTATAATACTTTATTAAAATCTGATGACCCTGCATTAGTAATTGAATGCTTAAACGCTTATAGAATAAAGGAAAATGAACCTTCTAACTATGGAGATTTCACTACCCCCATTGGAATTCCTGAAATTGTAGTTGAAGGTAACGATATTACTGTAGTTAGTTATGGTTCTACTTTTAATATTTGTCATGAATCTGTCAAAGAATTAAAAACTCATGGAATTAACTGTGAACTAATTGACATACAGACACTTATTCCTTTTGATGTAAATCATATTATATGTAAGTCTTTGTCTAAAACAAACAAAATTATCTTCATTGATGAAGATGTTCCAGGAGGTGCAACTGCATATATGTTAGATCAGGTTGTTAATAAACAAAAAGGATATTATCATTTAGATGCTCAGCCTATAACCCTTTCAGCCAAAGAACATAGACCTGCATATGGAACTGATGGTGATTATTTTTCAAAACCAAATAATGAAGATATTGTTGACGCAATATATTCTTTAATGAACGATTACGATCCTTCCAAATATCCAAGTATTTTTTAATTTATGAAGAACTTATTTTGTTTCTTTTATTTGTTGATTCTAGTTCTAAATACTTATTGTCAGAACGGCAAATCAAATGAAATTAATAATTGGATAGAAAATAACCCTGGAGAATTAATTCCAATTCGTATTGAATTTAATGAAAATATTGATTGTTATGAACTCTGTCAAAAATTTAAAATTAACCAAACTCCATTAGATCAACGGTCGAAAATTATTAACAGACTTTTGCATAAACAGGCTTCAAAATCACAAGAAAATGTACTAAATTTTTTAAAAAAAAATACTAAATCAATTTATCAATATCATTCTTTTTGGATTGTCAATATAATAGTGGCACTTGTAGATTTATCTACTTATGACAAATTATATCAGTTCCCTAATATTTTATCTATTGAAATTGAGAATAATCAGTTTATTGCCCACGATGAATTGATTATTTCATCTAACAACAACAGAACTCCAAATGGTGTTGAAAATGGGTTAATTGCTATAAATGCACCTGCAATGTGGTCGTTGGGTTATACGGGAAGAGGAAGATTAGTTTATAATTATGATACTGGAGTATGGCCAAGTCATCCAGCATTTAGCGAAAGATTTATCGGAGAAAGATTTCCAATGCAACAGAGTTGGATTGGGTATTTTAATTCCTTTCCCAATGGAACTATTCAAAACCATGGAACACATACTTTAGGAACTATTGCTGGACTAGTAAAACCTACAAATGATACTATAGGAGTTGCTTTTGGAGCATATTGGATTGCAAATGACTTTGTAACATCTACAGTTCAAGCACTTCCTCCAATTGTTAATATGATAAATGCTTTTGAATGGGCATTAAACCCTGATGATGACACTAATACAACTAAAGACATTCCTGATGTAATAAACAATAGTTGGAGATGGTATGATGGAAACGACACTATTCATTGTGATGGTTTTGTTGTGAATTTAATGAACGCTATTGAAGCTGCAGGTATTGCTAATGTTTTTTCTGGAGGTAACTCTGGCCCAAATAATTCTACTGTTAATTCTCCACAACGAATCAATACATCTGATGTTAATACATTTTGTGTCGGAAGTGTGAACGGAAATTCTTCATTTCCTTACACAATTTCAAACTTTTCTACAAAAGGACCCAGTCAATGTGCAGGATTAGGTTCTTTAGCTATTCATCCTGAAGTTGTAGCTCCAGGACAAAATGTTCGTTCTGCTTGGGAACAGAATAATTTCAATACCATTTCTGGAACTAGTATGGCTGCTCCACATGTTTCAGGTGCTGTTTTACTTTTAAAAGAAGCTTTTCCATACTTATCAGGTGAAGAATTACTTCGTGCTTTATATTTATCAGCTGTTGATTTAGGAATTCCTGGTGAAGACAATACTTATGGAAGGGGAATTATTGATGTTTACGCAGCTTTTCAATATTTAAGCCAAAATAACATTCCAATAGATCCTACAAATCTAACCTATGACATTCATCTTGATTCAGTTACTATTCCAAACTTTAGAAAATACACATGTGAGAACTCCTTTTCACCAACAGTATTTTTTACTAACCATGGAGATTTTAATTTAGATAGTATTAATTTTACAATTGTAGTTAACGGAGTTACTATTCAAAATAAATTTTGGACTGGTGCTCTATCACCTAATGCTAGCTCGAGCTTTACACTTCCTTCAATTAATGTTTTAAGTTCAGGCAAAATTGAAATACAAATATTAGCGAATTTAAATTCTGGAATTAGTGAATATGATTATTTAAATAACAGTACTATTACTAGATTTTCTATTATTAAGGAAATTGCTTCACTACCATTTATTGAACACTTTGAAACTGGTATTAATGATTCTATTTGGATTATTGAAAATATAAACTCGGATAAAACATGGGAAATTGACTCCACTAAAGGTTTGCAATGGAGTAATCTATCGGCTGCTATGAAACTTTTTTCTTATTCTCCTAGGGACAATCAAAAAGATGGACTTATAAGTCCTAAAATCAATCTATCAGCTCCAAATGATTTAAATTTAATATTTGATATTGCTTACCAAAATAGAATGTCAAATGTATTCTTTCAAGATACACTAAAAATATTTATTTCTACAAACTGTGGAGTATCCTATGATTATCTTGTTTATCAAAAGTCTGGTGATGAATTAAGTACATTAGACACTAATTCTTATGATTTTATTCCTGAATATTTAACACATTGGAGAAATGACACTGTTAAATTATCTTCTTTTTCCAACGAGGATATTTTAATAAAATTCGAGACTACAAACAGAGGAGGAAATAATTTATTTTTAGATAATATTAAGATTTTTGAAGGGGTTTCTGCTCCTCTATCTATTAATATACCACATTTGTTAGATTTTGAAATCTACCCTAATCCTACTGATTCTGAAATTAATTTAGTATATAAATATTCTAATCCTGAAAATTTAAAAATCACTCTTTACAACTCAGTTGGAAAAGTCTTATTAATCACGAAATTAATAGGTGTTACAACATCTTTAAATACAGATAAATTATCTTCTGGCATTTATTTTATACAGCTTTCTAAAGAGGGAAAAAACTTAACGAAATCATTCATGAAAAGGTAATTATATTAAAATTTAATTCCTGTGGTTTTTAATAGAAATTAAGATTAAATAGTAAAAAGTTGACAAAAAAAGAAATTAAAGAAAAACTTGATTTTTTTGTAGATAAATACAATACATCTAATTTCATTATTAATGATCCCATTTCTATTCCTCATAAGTTTACTAAAAAGGAAGACATTGAAATTATTGGACTAATTATGGCAACAATTTCTTGGGGAAATAGAACAAGTATAATAAATAACGGAATTCATCTTTTAAAGTTAATGTATAATAGCCCATATGATTTTACAATGAATTATAATGAAAATGAAATTAATCATTTAGAAAAATTTAAACATCGTACTTTTAATGGATTTGATTTGCATTATTTTATTTTAAGAATTCAAGACATCTATAAAAATCATGGAGGCTTAGAAAAAATTTTTACCGATGGTTTTAAAATTAATAACAAATCTGATCAAGCGATAAATTATTTTAGAAATTATTTTATTCCTAAGAAATATAAAGAAATAAGAACTAAAAAACATGTTGCAAACCCCCTTAATGGATCTGCTGCTAAAAGAATAAACATGTATCTAAGGTGGATGGTGAGAGAAGATAGTAATAATGTCGACTTTGGTTTGTGGAAAGGAATATCACCATCATTTCTATCATGTCCATTAGATATTCATAGCGGAAGAACTGCAAGAAAATTTAATTTAATAAAAAGAAGACAAAATGATAATAAAGCTGTTCAAGAATTAGATATTTCTTTACTAAAATTTGATTCTAAAGATCCTGTAAAATATGATTTTGCACTATTTGGATTAGGAATTGATTCTAAATTTGAGTTAATCTAATTATAATGTTTAAATTTAACTTTTAATGAACTTATTATATCCTGAATTTCTTTGGGCATTACTTTTGAATATTGTCCCAATATTCATACACCTTTTTAATTTACAAAAGCACGAAACAATATTTTTTTCAGATGTTTCTTTATTAAAAAGTATTGAGCAAAAAAATAAAAGAAAATCTGAATTAAAAAATATTTTACTACTCATTTCCAGAATGTTACTTGTATCATCTATAGTAATAGCATTTTGTTTTCCTTACAGGAAAGATGATAAATTAATTGACTTAGCAAATTCATCTTCAATAGGGATTTATATAGATAATTCATTTTCAATGAGTAGGAATAATAAAAATCAGTCTCTTCTTGAAGCTGTAAAAGATGATGCCCTGAAATTAATAGATAATCTCCCTAATAAAACTAAATATGTTTTAACTACTAATAATAAAAATGAAAATTATCAATATGCAATCAATAAAAATGAAATCAAAAGAGAGATAATAAACATCCAACATTCTCCTTTTAACTTAAGTATATCTGATTTAATAGAGATTCAAAAAGAACAATTTAATGGAAAATCTATAAATTCATTTTGGTTTACAGATCTTCAAAAGAATATTTTTGATTTAGAAAATAAATTAATCAATAAAAAGTTAGGTACTATTAATGTTATTCAATACACATCTAATTCTAATAATAATATTTCTATTGATTCAGTATGGTTTGAAAATAGTAATAGAGAAGTAAATAAAAATGAAAACTTATATATAAAAGTTAACAATCATTCAAATAATGAAATTGAATTTCAAACTAGATTAAAAATAAATACTGATGAGGTTTTAAATCAATCTTTTAATAAAGTAAAGTCTAAAGAAGTTAAAATAATTAAATTTATTTATGCAGTAAATAGTAAAGGGATAAAAAATGGAGAAATAAATATTATTTCCCCTCAAAGTAATGATCTAAGATTTGATGATAAATATTTCTTCACTTATACTATAAGCGACAAATTTAAAGTAGTAAATATTCATGAAGGCGAAAATAAATCAAATAAATCCATTCAAAGATTATTTGAATCTGTTGAAAAAACTCAGTTTATAAATATTGATATTAAAAATGGTTACAGTTCTCAAGATTTAAATGGAGATTTAATAATAATAAATGAATTATCTGAAATAAGTGATAAGCTTATTAACGATTTATTAAAATCAAATAAGAAAAATAATATACTATTTATTCCTTCATTAAATAAGGAACCCAGATACAACAAGTTATTTAATCTTATAAATATTAAGTCTTCGTTATTAATTAAATCTAAAGTTGATTTAGATTTAGAATCAATTGATTTAAATTTCTTTAAAAATATTTTTTCTAATTACAATGAAAATTTAGACCTACCCTACTTCAACAGATATTTAATAGTAGATAATTCTAACAGTGTTAAAACACTAGCAAAATTTAATAGTGGAGATCCTTTATTATCAAAATACACATTTAGAGACAACCAAATTTACTTGTTAAGCTCAAATTTGAGTTTAAAAAACAGTAATTTTACTAACCATGCTCTTTTTGTTCCAATTTTTTTAAGAATTAAAGAGGAATCATCTAACGATTTAATTCAACAAATTTCAATTGATAAAGTAAAAAGTATTGAACTTAAATCAAATATTCAACAAAATGGAAAAGTTCAAATTACTAATAAAGTCACGGAACCAACATTATCATTTTTTCCATTAATAAGAAATAATTTGGGTGCTTCATTTGCATATATAGAAAACAATATTGAATCTACAGGACAATATTATATACTTAATGAGGATAGTGTAATAGACTGTTTTTCTGTAAATAATGTTAAAAGTGAGTCAAAAATGATGTTTCTTGAAAAAAAGGAATTTATAAATCAAATGAAAAACTTAGATCTTGAAAATCAAATTAAATATTGGAACTCAAAAGAAAATAGCTATCCTAATGTCTTGATTAATAAAAATAATAATCTTGAATATTGGATATATTTTATTTATTTAGCTTTAATTTTCCTGGTTTTAGAAATTATAATAATTAAAAATATATCTTAATATGTCCTCAATTTTAATTAAAAATGCAATAATTGTAGACTCTAATTCTAATTACAATAATACTAAAAAAGACATTCTTTTAGAAAATGGAGTAATTAGTAGTATTGAGGATAATATTACAGATTTAAATGCTGAAATAATTAAATCAGATAATCTTCATATTTGTCCTGGTCTTTTTGATTTCTCTGTAGATTTCCCAGAACCTGGAAACGAACAAAAAGAGACATTAGATTCAGGATATAAATCTGCAATTTCAGGTGGTTTTACAGGGATAGGTCTTCAGCCAACAATTGATCCATCAAGAGATCAAAAAAGCGATATTCTTTTTTGTATTAACTCAAGTAAAGAAATTGGTATCGAAGTTATACCATATGGAAGTTTATCAAAGGATAGCAAGGGAGAGCAATTATCAGAAATGTATGATATGTATACTGCTGGTTCTCTAGCTTTTACAGACAATACAAGACCAGTTGCTCATGGTGGTTTATTTTCCAGAGCATTACTTTACGCAAAAAACTTTAATGCGCTAATTATATCATTTCCTTATGATAAAACAATAGCTCCAAAAGGTTTAATAAATGAAGGAGCTGTATCTACTAAGCTTGGTCTTGAAGGAATACCAAGTCTTTCTGAAGAGTTAATGATAAGTAGAGACATGATGATTAATAAATACCATGATGGTAGACTACATTTTAATATATTATCATCTAAAAATAGTGTTGATCAAATTAAAATTGCAAAAAAAACTCAAAATAATCTAAGTTGTGGCACATCAATATATCACCTTCTTTTCGATGAAGGAATTCTTGATCAATTCGATAATAAATTTAAAATACTTCCACCACTAAGAACAAAGGCTGACAGGAAGGCACTTATTGAAGGAGTTAAAAGTGGAGTTATTGATGTAATTACGTCATATCACCAGCCTAATGAAAAAGAAATCGCAGAAGTAGAATTCAATCTTTCTCCTTTTGGAACTATAGGAACTCAAATTTGCTTTCCACTTGCACTAACTTATTTAAAAGATTTTCTTGGGATTGAAAAAATTGTACAATGTATGTCTATTAATCCAAGAACTATTTTACAATGTGAAGTCCCAATCATCAAAAATGGTCATAGAGCTAATTTAACGTTATTCAATCCAGAAAAAAAATGGATTTATGATAAAAATAATAACACTTCGAAAAGTGAAAATACTGGTTTGTTTGGCACAGAACTTACAGGATTAGTTATTGGTACTATAATTGGAACTAAATTTCATCAAAATCTTTAAAAAGAATAAATAATATTCTACATTTGCTGTGGGCAAGTCTCATACGACCAGCTCCTGTTTAATCCCCCAGGATGGGAACATAGCAAGGGTAAACGGTTGTAGCGGTGCGATATGAGTAGCTTGCCCATTTTTTGTATCTTTTATTTTAAATGTCTTTTGAAATAAGAGAAATAAAGAATTTAAATCCCTCCCATTTACATCAATGCGTCAAAATTTCAAATTCCGTATTTGGAATAGGATATCATTCTAATGAATATTTTATTTATAAAAAAATTGATAAAATAATTGCTTTTTACAAAGGTGAAATTATTGGTTTTCTAATTGTAAAGAAAAGTATTAAAGCCATAATTATTGACAGTATAGCCATTGCTAAAGATTGGCAAAGAAAAAAAATAGGAACAAGTCTCTTATCATTTTACTTTGAAGAAAAAACAACAGGAAAAGAAAAAGTGTCTGCTTACGCATGGAAAGTTAAAAACAATACTCCTGCGGGAAAATTAAACTCAAAATTCGGATTAAAACCTATTGAAAGTTTAGGTAAAATATGGGAAAAAAAATGTAATGTTTCATTCCATTGTATTCATTATACCAACTCTTGTAAATGTGAATGCATATATTTCTCTAATTAATTGTTAGCAACTACTATTAATTTTATTACAACATTTTTTTAAATATCATTACTTTCGTTCTAAACATATTAAAATAAATAAATGAAATTTTTTATAGATACTGCAAACCTTAAAATGATCCAAGAAGCTCAAGATTTAGGGATTTTAGATGGTGTTACTACTAACCCTTCATTGATGGCAAAAGAAGGAATTTCAGGTGAGAAAAATATTATTGATCACTATAAAAAAATATGTAACATAGTTGATGGCGATGTAAGTGCTGAAGTTATTTCTACAAACTTTGAGGGCATGATTGAAGAAGGGGAAGCTTTAGCCGAACTTCATTCTAATATAGTAGTTAAAGTTCCTATCATCAAAGATGGTATTAAAGCAATAAAATATTTTTCTGATAAAGGGATTAAAACAAATTGTACACTTATTTTTTCTGCAGGCCAAGCTCTTTTAGCTGCAAAAGCTGGTGCTACTTATGTTTCTCCATTCATTGGTAGATTAGATGATGTTAGTACTGACGGAATGGATTTAATTGCTCAAATAAGAGGGATTTATGATAATTATTTGTTTGAAACTGAAATATTAGCTGCATCTGTTAGACATCCTATACATATTATACAGTGTGCAGAAATTGGAGCAGATGTTATGACAGGCCCACTTAGCGCTATAACAGCTCTTTTAAATCATCCATTGACAGATATTGGTCTTGCTAAATTCTTGTCAGATTTTAAAAAAGTTAATGGATAAATAAATATGCTTATTGATGTTCTCTCTGAAAATCCTGATTTAAGAGTAATTCATAAAATAATAGATATACTTAATAACGATGGTCTTATTGTTGTTCCAACTGATACTATATATGCATTTGCAACAAGTATTAATAGTAAAAAAGGTATTGAAAGATTAGCTAAAATTAAAAATGAAAAACTTAAAAGAAGTAATTTTTCTTTGATTTGCAAGGATTTAAGTAATATTTCTAAATATACCAAGCCTATAGACAGAAAGACTTTTAGAACACTTAAAAGCACTCTCCCTGGTCCTTTTACATTCATTTTAAATGCTAATAATAGTGTGTCTAAAATTTTTCAAACAAATAAAAAAGAAATTGGAATAAGAGTTCCAGATCATAAATTTATAAAAACTCTTGTTGAAGAATTTAATCATCCTTTGGTTTGTTCAAGTGTAAATGATGAAGATCATATTATAAAATATACTACTGACCCACTTGCTATTTTTGAAAAATTCGAAAAAAATGTTGATGCAGTAATTAACTATGGGTACGGTAAAAATGTTGCTTCAACAATTGTAGACTTAACTTCTGAAAGTCCAGTATTGATAAGACAGGGAGCTGGTATTTTATAAATAATTAACGTAAGGTTAACATTCTAAACAAGAGAATAATAAATATAGTTTATAATTTTATATTCAAAATTAATTATGATAATTGCAATAATTGCTCACGATGGAAAAAAAGCAGAAATGGTTCAGTTTATAAATGAACAGTCTGATATTTTGCATAAAAATGAAATAGAATTAATTTCAACTGGAACTACTGGCGAAAAAGTAAAAAAAGCTGGTTTTAAAGTTACTGCTTTGCTTTCAGGACCACTAGGTGGAGATGCTCAGATAGCGGCAAAAGTTGCAGATGGCACTTGTAATATGGTAATATTTTTTAGAGATCCGTTGGAAAAGCATCCTCACGAACCTGACATTTCAATGCTTATGAGGTTGTGCGATGTTCATGATGTTCCCTTGGCAACAAATCCTTCTAGTGCAGCTCTTCTGATGAAAGGTTTTTACAACAACTAAAAAATTCTTAGACTATATTTTTTCAGTTCTTTATCTAGAATTTTAGAATTTGGACAATGTTTTTCTAAAGTTTCCCAGAATTTTGAACTGTGGTTCTTTACCTTTGTGTGTACAAGTTCATGTAAAATAACATAATCAATTAACTCATTAGAAATTCTCATTAAATGTAGAGAGAGATTTATATTATTATCAAAAGAGCAACTCCCCCACCTTGATTTGGTATTTTTAATAGTTAGTTTTTGATAATTAAAATTATGGTCAATTGCTAATGCTTTTACTCTCCTGGGCAAATACTCCTTAGCCTCTTTTCTCCATATTTCTAAAATAATATTTCTAATATAAAGCTGATTTTCTTCAGATGAAATACTAAGCTTTTTGGAGATTAAGACTTTCACATTAGTATTTTCTATGTGAACAGTATTTTTAGACAATTCTGTACTAGTTATATTTATTAGGTGAGATCTAGTTTTAAAAGAATTATTAGCACTAAAAAAAGTATACGATTGTTCTTGTTTTTGAACTTTATTAAGGTTTTTATTAATCCATTTAATTTTTGTTTTAACAAAATCTTCTGCAAGTTTAAAAGAAACGAGCATTGGAACAGTGACTAAAACACCTTCAAATGGTTTTATTTTAATTGAAATATTTTTTGCTTTAAAGCTTTTTTTAAGTTTAATTTCTAAATCATGTATTTTTAAAACTTTCATAACCAGCTTATTTATTTCCAAGTATGAATAAAAAGAGAATTGTATTTTCTAATCCAGGAAAGCTTTTCTCCACTTTGAGAAGATTTAATTTTTTTAGCTACGTATTCTTTAAGCTCCAACTGTTTGTTGAAGGACTTAGTGAGCTCATTAATGAGAATGCTTGAATTGGTATGATGATTTAGTTCAATCTCTAGTTTTATTAGATAATTATTATTTTGTGCAATATAATTGTAAATTTAATAGATACAGAACTTATTCTTTTACAACAATAATATTCATTTAAAATTTAATAAAGTCCTATTGATTTATACCTTGCATAAATAAAAAATAAAAATGCCTTCATTTCAAAAATTTGGACTTCGAAAACAACTTTTTAATGCTATTGAAGATTTAGGATTTGTTACCCCTACTCCAATTCAAGACCAGGCTTTCTCTGTAATTCTTTCAGGAAAAGATATTTTAGGAATTGCTCAAACCGGAACAGGTAAAACTCTTGGATATATGATGCCATTATTGGACGAACTAAAATTTTCGAAACAATTAAATCCTAGAATATTAATATTAGTACCAACAAGAGAACTTGTTATTCAAGTTCAACAAGAAATTGATAATTTTACTAAATATTTAAGTATTCGAACAATAGGTATTTATGGTGGTGTAAACATTAAAAGACAGAGTAAAGAGCTATTAGAAGGGTCAGATATTGTAGTAGCAACTCCCGGAAGATTATATGATTTAATTCTTAATAATTCATTAGCTGTTAAAGGAATTAAAAAACTAGTAATTGATGAAGTAGATGTAATTCTTGATTTGGGGTTTAAAAGACAGATTTCAAATATTTTCGAACTTCTTCCTCAAAAAAGACAAAATATTATGTTTTCTGCTACAATAACCGAATATATTGATGAATTGATAGATGAATTTTTTATTTCACCTGTTAAAATTTCTATTGCCCTAAGTGGGACACCTTTAGATAATATTAGTCAGCAATGCTATAAAGCAGCAAATTTTAATACTAAAGTTAACCTACTTGAAAATTTAATTCAAGACAAGGACCAATTTAAAAAAGTTCTTGTTTTTGTTTCAAACAAAAAGATGGCTGATAAACTATTTGAATCTATAGAACCAAAATTTGGAAACGAAAGTTGTATTATCCATTCTAATAAATCTCAAAACTATAGAATTCGGTCCATAGAAAATTTTGATTCTGGTTTATACAGAATTTTAGTTTCTACAGACATTATGTCAAGAGGTCTTGATTTAGACAACATTACTCATGTTATTAATTTTGACACCCCTGAATTCCCAGAAAACTATATGCATCGTATTGGTAGAACTGGAAGAGCTGAAAGAGAAGGTAAATCATTGTTATTTTATACAGACAAAGAAAAAAAGTTCAAAAATGAAATAGAAGACCTTATGTCTTTAACAATCCCCATTTTAGAGATTCCAGATGAAGTTGAAATTTCAAAAGATTTAATAGAAGAAGAAAAATCGGATGGTAAATTGAGAAAAAATGAAAATCGTAACATAAAAAAAATTGAATTAGTTGCAGGGTTTCATGAAAAAAAAGAAGAAAACAAGAAAATTAACTTAGGAGGAAGCTATAGAAGAGAAATTAAGAAAAAATATAAAAAACCCAAAACACGAGGAGATAAAACTTATCACAAAAGACAAAAAAGAGGATAATAGTTTAGATTAAAACTGTTCTTTTTTTTTTCAACCATATAACAATAAATCTAAGAAAATTAGACCTAACTCTTTAAATAAAAGAGGTGCAGTCATATTTGAATTTTATCATCTTTTTTTATTGAAAATAAAACCTAATCCAATTTTAGATAAGAATTTTTTTTCAAAATCCCAAAAAAACTTAAACTGACCTAATAAAAAGCCAGTTAATGGAAGAGTAAATTGGTAAATTGGAAATATTAAAGCTATTCTTAAAGGCCAGAAAACCATTGGACTTACTATATCTTTTTCAATACCAAAGAAAGAAGTTACTGGACTTGCAACCCATGATGCAAAAGAACCATTAATTGCAAAAACAGCAAATATCAGAATCAATTGAACGTTTGATTTAATTCCCCATTTGTCTTTAAGTTTTTGCATTTATTATATTAACAAATAAATTTACAATATGTCATGACAAGAAAAAATTAGTTTAATAATATTATTAAATTAAGGACTGGTAGAAGAAAAATTTTGAGTTGATTTCACATAAAAATAATCAATCCAATCTTTATTGAAATAATATTTAGATCCGCAACCTAAATATTTATAATTCTTGTTTAAAATGTTTGCTCTATGTCCTTTTGATTCCATCCACCCATTAACTAATCCCTGAGCTAAAGACCAATATGTTGGGGACTTTAAAAAAAAATCAAAAATATTCTCTGCTGTAAAAGCATTTGAAATGCCAACTAGTTTTAGTCTTTCTGTCATAGTCTTTTTACCTCTTACTTTGCTTGTATGAGAATAGAATTTAAACTTTACCATATCTTCAGAATGTTCTTGAGCAGCTTTAGTTAAGTATTTAGAAAAAATAAATGGTATTTTTCTATACTTTTCTCTTTGAAGATTTGTTGAATAAAAAATTGCTGCATTTAACAAGGGATAGTCAATGTTACCCTTTTCAATTTTTTGATTTGCAATTTCTAAATTTTGAAATGTATTTGAATTATAATTTTCATATAAGTCATCGCTCCAATTATATAACTCTAATTGAGCTAAGTTTATTTTAACTAAAAGTAAAAAAATAATAAATAATGTATTTCTTTTCATATTATTACAATGTTGTAGACCTTTATTTTTTTTTGCATAGTACTTAAAAAGTAGTTTTTAACGTTCTAAGTAGCAATTTATATTCTTTGAAATGTTTTAAATTGTATAATTAATATATGTTAATTAAATTTAAGATAGTTTAATTAAATTGCATTTCTTTGACTAATTAGTTTAAACTTATTTAATTAAATTAATATTTAATAAAAAAATGGACCAACTCTTTGAATATATTACTAAAAGAATAAAATTAAGCGACGATGCTAAAGAATTAATCCGTTCTGTAACCAAAATTAGAAATGTAAAAAAAGGTGAGTACTTAATTAACCAAGGGCAAAACATTGTAAATCAATATTTTTTTGTATTAAGTGGTTGTCTAAGGTCATTTTCATTTGACCCTTCTGGAAAAGAACATACTGTTCAGTTTGCAATTAAAGATTGGTGGATTAGTGATTATATTGCACTTTACAGTAAAGAAAAGGCAAGTTTAACAATTGAGTGTTTGTCAGATAGTACAATAATTGAAACCAATACTATAAGTATTGAAAAGGTTTTTAAAGCTTATCCAGCTATAGAAACATTTCATAGAAAAAATTTAGAAACTAGGATTGTAAGTTTAAGTAAAAGAATCTTAAATCAACTTCAATTATCATCATTAGAAAAGTATAAACTATTTGTAAAGGAGTTTCCTAATATTGAAAATAATGCCCTTAATTATCATATAGCATCATACCTTGGAATTACTCAACAAAGTTTAAGTAGGCTTAGAAAAGAATTTATAAAAAAATAACTTAAAGTATTTTTAATTAATTTTTAAACCTTAAAGGAGGAAATTAAGTCTTACATAAAAAATGGAGCAACTATTTGAATATATTTCCAAAAGAATTGATTTATCAAAGAAGGTTAAAGAATTCACTAGGTCTATTTCAAGTTCTAGAAAGTTACTTAAAGGGGATATTTTAATTTCAGAAAATCAATTAGTAAACAAAACATATTTTGTTCTTGATGGTTGTCTTAGGTCCTATGTATTTGATAGCAGCGGAAAAGAACACACTCTACAATTTGCTTTAAAAAATGATTGGATTAGTGATTATATTGCGATTTTCAATAAAGAAAAATCAATTCAGACTGTAGAATGTATTGTAGATTCACATGTTGTAGAAACTTCTGTAATTGAAGGAATTGAAAATATTTTTTTAAAATTCCCACAAATTGAATCAATGCATAGGAAAAACTTAGAACGACATGTTGTTAGTTTGCAGAAAAGAATTTTAAATCAATTACAACTAAATTCGTCAGAGAATTATATTCAATTTCTAAAACAATATCCTGGAATTGAAAATTATGCCTTAAACTATCACATAGCATCTTTTCTGGGAATTACTACACAAAGCTTAAGTAGAATTAGAAAAGGAATACTAAAAAAGTAATTTTTCATTTTTTTTTAATTAAAGAATTGAATTTAAATTTGTTTATGTTCTTCAAAAAACTGTATTGAAAAAAATAATTTTCATATTATTACTAGTGCCAGTTTTTGCCATTGGGCAATTTAATTCTAATTCGCTTTCGAATGTGCTGAGCAATAAGAGCTTGGAAACCCCAGAACAATATGAAAAAGCAAAATCACTCTGGACTACATTCTGCTATTATTCCAGCATAAATAATTATGATTCTTCCATGTATTATGGGGATCTGTTCTTAAATCACCGTATTAAATACGGAGCAGTTTATAATGCTATTTATGCGTATCATCACAAAATAAACAATTTGAAGAAGTTTAATAAATTGAACGAAGCCTTCAGATTAACGCTCACTGCTTATGACCAATACTGCAGCAAGAATAGTAACAATATTGATTGTGAAACTTGTTGGACAATATTTGAACATCTGTCTCAATTTATGATTACGATAAGAAATTACCAACAAGGAATTAATTACTTCAATAACGGCTGCATTCCTCAAAAGAGTGGAAAGTATTTTTATTTGAAGGCAAGATTATATGTATTGTTAGATGAGCCAGACAGTGCAATAATACAAACATTGGAATCAATAAGAATAGCTCAAATTGAAAATTTCCCAGAAAAATTAGTTGATGCTTACAACCAACATGGTTTAATTACTATGAATGTAGGACGATACGATGAAGCAATATTTGCCTTTTCTGAGGCAATAAAATTAGTAGATAGTCTAGCACTGGATGATCGTAAATATGGCTATCTCATTGGGAATTTGGGGTCATGCTATTATCAAAAGGGTGATTTTGATGGAGCATATAAGTACTTTCAGATAGATTTAGATAAAAGTAAAAATAGAGATGAAGATAGAGAGTCCTATTTAAATGCAGAAATTATGCTCGCAGAAATTGACTTAAAAAGAAAGGATTATATGTTAGCATTGGATAGATTAGATGAAGTAATGGATGCGTATGAACCAATTCTTATACCTTCTCAGAAGCTTTCTGTTTTAGATATATATATGAAGTCCTATAAATTAAGTGGTAATAAGTTAAAATATGAATTCTACCTCAACCAATGGATAATTTTTACTAAAACTGAAACCGCATCAAGTATTGATGACACTCAAACATTGATAGAAGCATACTCTGCAAATGCAATTGAACAGACCTTGTTGCAACTAGAGACTGAAAAGAAATTATTGAACCAACAGCTTGCTTCAAGGGAAGAAAAAAGCAGATTGCAAAAATGGTTATTAGTTGGAGGAGCACTCATTATTATTTTAATTGCTCTCTTTTTCTTATCTCGCTACCGAAAAAAGGTTTTGTTAAAAGAAACACTATTAAATTTAGCCAACAAAGAACAAGATTTTTTAAAATTAAAAGTTGAAGAAGAGAGCAAAAATGTTCAAATATTATCTCAGGAACTAACCTTTAAACAAGACTTCTCCAAAAGCCTGATACATAAACTGAAAGTAATAGAAAACATTTCCAAACCAGACTTAAAGAGCATTGAATTTTTTATAGAAAATGAATTAGATATAAAATCAACAAGAGCTCACCTTCAAAACCAAATGGGAGATTTGAGCAGCAACTTTTATAATGATCTTAAAATAAAACATGGTAATCTAACTGAGCTTGAACTTAAATTAGCCGCTATGGTGGTTATGAAGATGTCTAATAAAGAGATTGCACTGAGCAAAAACACCACGATAGAATCTTCTAAAAAAGCCAAGAATAGATTAAAGAAGAAATTAGGTATTCTCCCTGAGCTGGAATTGTCAGTATATCTTAACAGCTTTTTGTAGGATATTCTAAATAAAATCAAGCAAGACACCCTATTGTCACCCCCTTTTATTTTCTTAATCATTAAATCTGCAGTAGTTTAGTGAAATTAATCTTAGTTTAAATTAATTGCCACCTATGCACAAACGAGTATTACTTCCAGCGATCATAATAATTGTATTTAGTAATACATTACTATCGCAAATACCCACCAATGGACTAGTTGGTTACTGGCCGTTTTCGGGAAATGCTAATGATTCAAGTGGAAACAATTTAAATGGAACCGTTAACGGTGCTGTTTTAACCGAGGACCGCTTTGGAAACTCATCTTCTGCATTCAATTTTGATGGCATTGATGATTATATTTTAGTAAATGACGATGATCTTTTGTCTTTTCCAAATAATGAATTCACTTTTTCCTTTTGGGTTAATCCGACATTAACCCAACTTCCAGCATCTCCAGCATTTGAAGAAGATTTTGAGTCTATTAATTATTGGGGTGGAGATCTTAGTTTTTCCGTTCAAAATGATAAATGGGTTAGGCATTCTGGAGCAACAGCCAGTGTTGGAACAGGACCTAATGGTGCTCAATCTGGAAGTAAATATCGTTATTACGAAACAACAATTCCTGGGGACTATCATTCGGTACCCTACCATGGATCAATGTACTCACCTGCTATAGACTTAACAACAAGTGATACGTCAGAATTGTCATTTTATTTTCATGCCTATGGAGCTAAAATGGGAACTCTTAATGTAAAAGTAGGCTCAAGTAGCCTAGGTTATACAACAGTTTATACATTATCAGGGCAACAACAAACATCCAGTTCAGCCCCTTGGCAGAATGTAACAGTTGATTTATCGGCTTTTTTAGGTGAATTTGTACAACTCGAGTTTGAATATACCAGTCAAGTTGGCCAAGATTGCTTCACAGGCGATATCGCTATTGATAATATTACAGTTTCACAATCCACACAATACTCCTACAGTCCAGAAATTGGAATAATGGGTAAAAGAGAATTTAGCCAACCATATGTTTATGACTGGGAGTATAATATATTTGGAACAACAGATACCACAGTTGGTCTTGTGTGCTGGACGAATAACGGCCAAAATGGTGTATTTGGAGACGGTCAATCAGTACTCCATTCTATGAACTTTACTCCAGGAGTTTGGACTAACTTTATATATTCTTCAGATGGTGATAGTCTTAGATATTATAAAAACGGGGTTAAACTAGGGACCATACCTAAAAACACTTCTGGATTAAATCTTTCTAACCAAGATGGTGATTTAACTTTTGGATTAGCCGGAGAGTGGAATCAGTTCAGATACTTAGATGGAAAGTTAGATGATATAATTATCTATGATAGAGCATTAACCCAAACAGAAATTGACTCTATCTCATTAGGAAATCATTTGCCTTGTAGCTCTGTTACAGCAACAGACACAAGATCAGAATGCGATTCTTATACCTGGTTAGATGGGAATACCTACACATCAAGTAACAATACCGCTACTTTTAACATTGTAGGAGGCGCCGCTGATGGCTGTGATTCAATTGTCACCTTGGATTTGACAATTACCACTGATACCTCTTACACAAACATTACAGCCTGTAATAGTGTAGTTTGGAATGGAACTACTTATGATAGTAGCGGTACTTACACTGGTTCTTCTATAAGTAATAATTACTCTATGAGTTTTGATGGAGTGGATGATTACGTTGATGTCGGGAACAATAGTGTATTAGATGTTGACAATTCAGTAACTATTGAAGCCTGGATTAACCCTGCGAATTTGTCTAACCGACATGGAATTTATTCAACAAGAAAGAATAACGATCCTGGATCATTTCAACTTGAAATAGGAAGTGATGCTATCGGAACAAATTATGTTGCAGTTACTGGGGTTGGTACTTATGTTGCTATTACAGGTAGTAATGTAATAAATACTAGCAGTGGATGGGTACATATTGCTTATACTAGAGATGGAGTAGGCAATAATCATCAAATTTATATTAATGGAATACCGCAGATAATCAATACAAATCCCTATACATTTATTAATAATAATGCTTCAAAAGAAATAGGACGTGGGACTAGCCTATTGCAAAATTATGAAGGTCAAATAGATCAAGTTAGAATTTGGGATATTGCACTAACCCAAATAGAAATTCAAAATTACATGGACTGCTCACCTGAAGTTAATAAAGTAGGTCTAGTTGGCTATTGGAACTTTGAAGAAGGAAGTGGAACAACCGTATTTGATCTGACTTCTAATGCAAATAATGGAACCTTAAATGGTGCCGCCTATGACACTGACGCCCCATCTCAACTTTGTCCTTTTACAAATGCTTCTGGTTGTGATAGTGTTGCTATACTCAACCTTAACATTGATGCTATCACAGGAACTGACACTCAGTTAGCATGCAACTCTTACACATGGATTGACGGGAACACATATACAACAAACAACAATACCGCTACTTTTTATTTTGTAGGAGGATCTGCCAGTGGTTGTGACAGTATTGTTTCACTAAACTTAACCATTACAAACAATTATACAAGTTCAGACACCATAGTGTATTACGTTTCAAATGTTGATTTTCAATCTAATTCACCCAAAACATATCTAGAATCAATTGACAGTACGCTATCATCAAATGGTGGCTGTGATAGCATATCATTAAATTATATTAATTATGTTTTTAATCCAAATAATTGTACAGATACCACCATTATAACTGTATTTGATAGCATTTTGGTAAATGATACTATCAGTATTTACGACACCACTTTTACAAATAGTTTTGACACTACTTTCATCACCAATTACGATACTACATTTATTACTGTTTTTGATAGTGTTTTGGTATTAGACTCCATTAGTATTTACGACACCACTTTTATAAATAGTTTTGACACCACTTTCATCACTAATTATGATACTACATTTATTACTATTTTTGATAGTGTTTTGGTATTAGACTCCATAAGTATTTTTGATACCACTTTTATAAATAGTTTTGATACTACTTTCATCACCAATTATGATACTACATTTATAACTGTTTTTGATAGTCTTTTAGTAATCGACTCCATTAGTATTTTCGATACTAGTTTTGTAACTTATTACGACACTAACTACTTTACAATTTATGATACTATAACCTACTACGATTCCATATTAGTTTCTGTAACAGATACACTTATTATACATATTAATCTATCAGCAATAAGTTCTCCTAATAATTCAAATACGCTAAAAATATATCCAAATCCTGCTAACGATATAGTCTTTATTGACAATGGCAATTTTAGTTCCATGTCTAACTACAGCCTTAAAATTATTAACTCATTAGGACAAGATGTGTTTAATAGTTTTATAACCATTTCTCAGTTTCAAATACCAATTACAAGTTTTGGAGGAGTGGGCTTGTATTATATACAATTGTATGATGATACAGGAAACTTAATAGAAATAAGAAAACTGATTATTCAGTAGCTTTTTCAGCTAAATACAATAATTTTCTCTATTTAATTACTAATATTTTTTCACAGGAATAATCAAGAGAACTTAATATGTAGGGTTAGTTTAAAAAAAATAATTACTTATCAAATGGTAAATAATATTGGTTAATTAAAATTTATGTTTGATTAAAAATTTAATCTTGAATTTAAATAAGATTACTTTATTGAATTTTTTGAGAATTGTAATGTTTAGTTTTTAAATTAAAAATTAAGTTAATTGATGAGCAAAACTATTTTTTAGTTATTAAAAAAAATAAAAAACTTATGAAATATATTTTAAAAATAATTACTGTTTTAATAATGTCTTCTACTACGACTATTTTTTATAGTCAAGGCTTCTCTTTTTTAAACACAGTTACTTCGTCCTCGTCCGGTTATCAGGCTTCAATAAGGGCTGTAAAGGTTGATCAGCTAGGCAACAAGTACATAGCTGGAAATTTCGATATTTCAGCTACCATTAAAAATACCACCATAACGGGAAATTCAAAAGATATTTTTTTCGGAAAATTAGATCCATTGGGAAATCCAGTCTGGATTAAAACTGCAGGAGGTCCAGGTTCTGACCAAGCAATGGACATAGAATTAGACAACCAAGGGGGATTGTATGTGAGTGGCTTATTTTCTTCAACAGCCAATTTTGATGGAAATTCAGTAACGGCTAACCCACATACGTCCAATTCTGCATCTTTCTCAGACAATTATTTGGTTAAGTACGACACTTCTGGAAACTTTCAGTGGATAAAAACTGGTGCATCTACAAGAAATGATAATAACTCTAATGTAAATGGATATAACAACAACACACAAAATTACTATGGAAGAAACAAAATAAAATTTAAAAATGGTTATGTATACTTAATGGCATCTAATAGAGTTTCTTCCAATAACCCCTTTGGAGGCGTTGGCCAAAATGGAAGAAAATTTGATGGTTTATCACTTCCCTACACACAAGCTCCTGGCGGTGGAGGTTTTAATGGCTATGAATACACCAATAGTTTTATTCTAAAAACCGATGTTAATGGAACTAACAGTTGGTTAACCCCTATATATTGCAACACTAATCAAAATTTTGATGCCTTATTGGGTCTTGATTTTGAAGTAAACTCCAACAATCATGTAATTGCACAATACTATTATTCTAGTAATGGTTGTAAAATTGGAGGCCCGTCTACTCCTACTTCCATATCTAGTTTTTCAACACCATCAGCCAACTTTCCTCAGGGTGCATTAATGATTTTAGAATTAGATGGTTCAGGATTTTACAATAACGTTTATAAACTAGAAAACGCTTTAAGTTCTTTCAACTCATTTTTTGGATTTGGCAACGCATTAAATTACACATCACATGGCGTATCAATTGATAATCTAGATAACGTTTATTTTGCATTTAACAATTATTCGAATAGTAATTTTAACCAAACTATAGCTGGAATTAATATTCCTGAAAACACCAATACCTTAGTTAAATTAAATCTAAATTTTGTTCCAACTAATTGTAAATTATTAAATACTTTTCCTTCGCAATCTCAAAATAGCTTCCCCATTACTGCTCTAGAAATTAAAGACTATCAATTAATTTTTGGAGGCACACTAGACGGAACTATAAATTTAGATAACAATACTTTCTCTAGATCAGACGAAATAACATTTGTAAATATGGACACTAACTTAAGTTCTGTTAACTGGGTTACGAGTACTTCTAATAGTAGTGTCCTTCAAGTTGATGGTAGTGGAGCTAACAACGCTTTTCCTGAAAAATATTCTTTAGGTATTTATGACCTTTCTATTGGAAATGAAAACCAAGCTGTATTTTGTGGAAATATAGGTCCCCAATATAGATCATTCGGAGATTATACTACTACAACCAATCAACTCAACGATGCCTTTATAACTGAAATAATACCATGTAACCCTGTTTTTTCTCAAGTAACTCCCGCAAACCCTGTTATTTGTGGTGCTGGAAATTCAGCAACATTGAATGCCAATGTAAGCCCTGGAATATCCTACAATTGGATAAATAATGGAAATTCTACTTCAAGCAGTAACACCCCCCTGTATACCACTACTAATGTTGGAGATTTTTCTTTAATAACAGATAGTTTAGGTTGTAAAGACACCAGTAATGTAGTAAATGTAACCATAGCACCACTGCCCAATGTAACCGTCCCTCAAAGTACTTTTACTGCTTGCTTTACAGGAGGACCAACTGTTGTTCCCGATGGAATTCCAAGTGGTGGAGTTTGGTCAGGACTAGGCATGGTAAATGATTCTGTATTTGACCCCACAGTGTTGGGCCCTGGACCAAGTTTAATAACTTATACCTATACCAACGCTCAAGGATGCAGTGATGATGCAATAAGAATTGCTAATACTGTTCAAACACCTCCTCTTATACTTTCTAATAATCTTCCTAATTTTTGTGAAGGTGACGGTCCTTATTCGTTAGTTGCAACAGTAAATCCAAGTGGTGGTAATTACTCTGGACCAGGAGTTTCTGGAACTACTTTTAACCCCGTTAATGCAGGAGTTGGGACACATCTTGTAAGATACAAATACTCTGTTGCTCAAAACTGCGAAGACAGTGTAGACTTTTATTTAGTTGTTAATGCATCTCCAGCTATTAATTATCCAGATTACGATTCTCTTTGTGAGAATATATCTTCTACTCCTCTGTTCTCGGCTAGTCCTTTTGGAGGAACTTATTCCGGACCTTTTGTAATTGGTAATAATTTTTATCCTTTTTTCTCTGGTGCTGGATCTTTTCCTATAACATATACTGTTACCGAAAATGGTTGTACTTCCTCTTCTACAAAAAATATTCAAATTGATGCTAATATCAATGCGCAGCTTAATAATATCGCTGATTTTTGTATTAATGATTCTAAAATAAAATTAAATTATGGTATACCATCTGGTGGTATATATAAAATTGATGGTGTTGAAGAAGATTCTTTAAAACCAAATTTATTAGGAGTTGGGATTCACACAATTAGCTATGAATTCTCAAATAGTTGTGGATTAAGTTTAGATAGTACCAACTTTTCAATTTTTAGTTCGCCTTCACTAAACGCAGGAATCGATCAAATTGTTTGTGATGGAGGGACTGTAACACTTTCAGGTTCTGGAGCATCTACTTATGCTTGGGATAATGCAGTTACTGATGATTCTGCTTTCACCCCAACTGCAACTGCAACTTACACCGTGACTGGAACAGATGCCAATGGTTGTACGGGAACAGATCAAGTTGTTATTACTGTAAATACTTTGCCAACGGTAACAGTAAATAATGCCACTATATGTGCTGGAGATCCAGCTGCAACTTTTACAGCTACGAGCTCTACTGCAACAGCTTGGCTATGGAGCGGTAATGGAACTGGAACAACTGATACTACAAATGGAACAACTGCTGGAGCCTATTCCGTAGTGGTAACTGATGTTAATGGTTGTCAAAGTGCTTCAGCTACTGGGAATTTAACTATCAATGATTTACCAACAGTATTAGCTGGTACTGATCAAGCTGTTTGTGATGGAGGTGCTGTAACACTTTCAGGAACTGGAGCAACGACTTATTCTTGGAATAATGGAGTAAATGATGGAACTGCATTCACTCCAACAACAACTACCACTTACTCAGTAACTGGAACAGACGGAAATGGTTGTATTGGAACTGATCAAGTTGTCGTTACGGTAAATGCATTACCAACAGTATCAGCTGGTGCTGATCAATTTATTTGTGATGGAAGTGGTGTAACACTTTTAGCAACTGGAGCAACGACTTATATTTGGGATAACGGAGTTACTAATGGTACTTCATTCTCACCATCTGCTACTGCATCTTACACAGTTACTGGAACAGATATTAGTGGTTGTACTGCGACGGACAATCTTGATGTTACTGTTAATGCTTCACCTACAGTATCAGCTGGAGCTGATCAAGCTGTTTGTGATGGAGTTGTTGTGGTACTTTCAGGATCTGGTGCAATATTTTATGTTTGGGATAATAGTGTTAATGATGGAACTTCTTTCACCCCAACTACAACTGCAACTTACACAGTTATCGGAACAGACGGAAATGGTTGTACTGCAGCAGATCAAGTTGATGTTACTGTCAATGCTCTACCAACAGTATCTGCTGGTGCTGATCAAGCTGTTTGTGATTCAGGTGCTGTAACACTTTCAGGATCAGGTGCAACCACTTATGCTTGGGATAATGGAATAACTGATGGTACTTCTTTCAACCCAACCGCAACTGCAATTTATATAGTAACTGGATCAGATGCCAATAGCTGTACTGGAACAGACTCAGTTAATGTTATAATTATTTATAGTTCAACATCAACTGTCACAGTTACAGCATGTGACTTATTTACTTGGGATGGTGTAACTTATGATTCAACAGGTATCTACACCAATAATTATATAGGTTCAAACGGTTGTGATAGTGTGGCAACTCTAGACCTAACAATTAACAATAGTTCTACATCTACTTTAAATTTTTATAGATGTGACACATTACTATGGGATGGGATAACTTATGATTCAACTGGAATCTACACCAATAATTATACGGGTTCAAACGGTTGTGATAGTACAGTAATATTAAATTTATCAATTTTTGGTAACGATACTATTCTTCAAATTTCATCTTGTGATAATTATATTTGGAATGGAAATAATTATGATTCAACTGGTCTATACTACGATACTTTATCATCTTCTTGTTTAATTACATTAGATTTAACAATTAAAAATAGTTCATACTTAACTATTCCTATTACAGCATGTGATTCATTCATTTGGGACGGAATAATCTATGATTCAACTGATGTCTATATTAATAATTATGTAGGTACTAATGGTTGTGACAGTGTAGTTACATTAGATCTTACAATCAATAATAGTACATCATCAACTATTTCATTAACAGAATGTGATTCATTTGTATGGGATGGAGTAAATTACGATTCATCAGGAACCTTTACCAACATTTATCTTGGTTCAAACGGTTGTGATAGTACGGTTAATTTAGATCTCATAATTAATAATAGTTCATTTTTAACTTTACCTGTATCAGTTTGTGATTCATTTATATGGGACGGTGTAACTTATGACTCTTCTGGAATCTATACTAATAATTATATAGCTGCAAATGGCTGTGATAGTATAGTAACACTAGATCTAACAATTTATATTGAGTCTATATCTACCATTTCAGTTACATCATGTAATTCATTTGTATGGGACGGTATAACATATGATTCAACAGGATTATTTACTAATATTTACGCTAATGTTAATGGCTGTGACAGTGTAGTGACATTAGATCTTACTATAAATAAAAGCTCTATTTTAACTGTCAAAGTTACTGAATGTGATTCATTTGTTTGGGATGGTGTAACTTATGATTCCACTGGTTCATATATTAATAATTATGTAGATGCAAATGGCTGTGATAGTATAGTAACGTTAGATCTTACAATCAATAATAGTTCGTCGTCAACTATTTCAATAACAGAATGTGATTCATTTACATGGGGAGGGATTACTTATGATTCATCAGGAACGTATAATAATATTTATCAAAGTGTAAATGGATGTGATAGTTTAGTAACATTAAATCTTATAATTAATAATGAATCGACATCTACAGTGTTAGTTACTACATGTGATTCATTTGTATGGGACGGAGTGAATTATGACTCTAGTGGAATATACACTAATAATTATATAGCTTTAAATGGCTGCGACAGTAACGTAACACTCGACTTAACTATTTATAATGTATCTGCCTCTATTGATACATCTGGAATCGATTTAGTTGCTAGCGGAGGGGTAAGTTATTTATGGAATACAGAAGATACTAACTCTATGATTACACCTGACACTAATGGATTATATTCAGTTGTTGCATTAGATACCAACGGATGTGCTGATACAGCTTTATTTAATGTGACTTATATTACTTCAACTGGTATTTGGAATAATTCAAGTAGTACAATTAATTTATATCCGAATCCTGTAAATGATATACTAAATATATCATCAAGTGATAATATTAAATCATTAAAAGTGAAAGATTTATTAGGCAGAATTATTTATTCTAGTTTAGATATAAATTCTAAAAGTATTTCATTGAATACTTCTAATTTTAGAAATAATGTTTATTTATTAAGTCTTATAATAAATGATAAGCTAATTATTAAAAAGATTATTATTAATCATTAAAAATTAATAAAATATTGAAATTTTAAAAGAGCAGAGGAATTTGCTTTTTTTATATATTTAATTTTAAAATATAAATATATAGTTATGAATGGAATATCAAAAAATATAAACAAACCTGAAAGATGGGCTAGAGCTATTATTTCTCTATTTTTAATTCCTGCAGCTTTTTTATATGGATATACTTTTTTTCCACTATTACAAAGTTTTGTAGGAGTTGCTCTTATTTATAATGCACTTTCAGGAATTTGCTGGACTTCCCGTATTTTTGGAGTAAAGACATGTGAACGTTAGTATTATTTAAAAGTTTCCTTTTCTTTATTTACCAATCAATAGGTCTGTAATCTTTGAGGAATTTTCCACACCAATGCTTTCCTGTATTTATTCCATCTAAAAGTGGATCCATAACTCTAGCTGCACCATCTACAATATCTAAAGGGGGTTGAAAATCGTGTTCAATTTCTTTTTTTCTAGATAATTCTATAGGATCTTCATCAGTTACCCATCCAGTATCAACAGCATTCATAAAAACTCCATCTTTTGCAAATTCTGAAGCAGATGTATGTGTAAGCATATTTAGAGCTGCTTTTGCCATATTGGTATGTGGATGTCGTGAAATCTTTTTGAATCTATGAAATTTCCCTTCCATTGCAGATACATTTACAATATGCTTTTGACCAGTATTAGTTTTTCTCATTAAAGTTGATAGTCTATTGCATAAAACAAAAGGAGCAACCGCATTAACCAGCTGTACTTCAATCATTTCAAGAGTTTCAATTTCTCCTAATTTTAAACGCCAACTATTTGTTTTTCGTAAGTCAACTTGCTGCAAATCAGCATCTAGTTTACCCTCAGGAAAAATTTCTTTAGATTTCAAAGAGCTATCAAAGCTATATGGTATTTGAGATAATTTTGCCGAAGATCTTAAGCCTAGTCCAGGATCAATTCCATGCCAAGTAACTGGTAATTCATTATTTTTATTATAAGTAGAGGATGAAAATT